>Ga0256826_1002330_pt1 | contig 11607 bp, 5 predicted proteins | sample CV79metaG_FD_185975 | JGI IMG/M metagenome (GOLD analysis project Ga0256826, IMG submission 185975) | Hydrothermal vent microbial communities from East Pacific Rise, Pacific Ocean - CV79 | ecosystem: Environmental > Aquatic > Marine > Hydrothermal vents | place: Pacific Ocean: East Pacific Rise... | reverse complement strand
AAGGAGTCTTCCAATATCTTTGATGAAACTCCTCTGTATACTCTCGAGTCACCGGCAACAATAAGCTGATAAGTATTAGATGAGTGAATTTTATAAGTAAAGAATTTCTTTTCGATTTCGCGCGTAGGCAGAGTATGATAATAAATACCTATTGAAGCACTAAATAATAATGCTAATAATACTGTTATTATAACTCTTTTGTCCAACATAACTAAAACTGAAAATAGATAAACTCTTCACCTTTTCCTCTAAAGAAAATGATGACGATAATGATTACAATAAATTGTATGGTTTGAAGTGTTTTTCTGGTTCTTTTTGAAAAAGGTTTGTAACGATTCAACCCAAAGAAGAAAAATGCTTCAATCAATATGCCTATAACAATATAGGTTAATCCTAATTTGAACAGAGAATAATCTCCAAAGTCCCTACTGTTATTAAATGATAGCATATTATGTATAACGGATATTGCTTGCGAAAAACTTTCGGCTCTAAAAAACACCCAAGCAATAATAACCTGAAACAGCACCAAAAGTAAAGCAATTCCTCTTCCAATTCCCAAAGGTATTTTGTTTAGTAATAGATGATATTTAAATACCCTTTCCAGCGATAGATATAATGCGTGAAGAGCACCCCAAATAACAAAAGTCCAAGCAGCACCATGCCAAAAACCTGAAACAACCATGGTTATCCACATGTTTACATGGCTCCTAATTTTCCCTTTTCTGGAACCTCCTATAGGTATATAAACATAATCGCGGAACCAGGTTGAGAGCGATATATGCCAACGAGTCCAAAAATCTTTAAGTGATGTAGAAATATATGGGTGGTTAAAGTTGATTCTGAAATGAAGCCCCATCCATTTGGCTAATCCTCGGGCAATATCGCTGTATCCGCTAAAATCGAAATATATTTGTAAGGCAAAACCAAACATAACTATCCACCAATACAATGTTGAGTTAGATGTATTAACATCGCTAAAAGCATAATTAACCAAAGGTGCAATATTATCTGCTAGGACTACTTTTTTAAAGAAACCAATAATGATTAAATGTAATCCATTCCAGTTTTCAATAGTGGATACTTTTCTTACTCTTTTGAGCTGTGGCAACAAATCACGAGCCCTTACAATGGGGCCTGCAACCAATTGAGGGAAGAGTGCCAGATAGCTAAAAAAGTGAAGAATGTTTTTCGTGGGTTTCAATCTCCCTCTATAAATGTCAATAGTATAACTCATGGATTGAAAAGTATAAAAGCTAATTCCTATTGGAAGTATACCCATGAACTCCGGAATATATGATTGAAAAGAAATATTGATATTAAAATGGGAAAAAAGTGTGCTTAGGTTTTCAGCAAAAAAGGCACTGTATTTAAATGCGGCCAAACTGCCCAAGTTGCCAATTAAAGAGATTACTAGAAAAGTTTTTGACTTTTTTGGGTTTATTAAAATAAATAAGCCAGCAAAATAATCTATAAGCCCACTACCAATTATAAGAAATAAAAAACGCCAGTCCCACCAACCATAAAAAACAAAAGAAGCGATAGTGAAAAATAGCCACCGTAAATTATTACTTTGCTTATTAATTTTGGGGAGCAGAAGGAAAAAAGCAAGCCCAAATATTAAGAATATTAAGGAATTAAACAGCATTATTTATACAGTCTTTCATTATCTTGAATGTCCATCCACATGGCAAAAAACAACGATTGAAAACCCATGAAAAATAAAAACACAAAAGCCATTACTGTTACGGGGTTAGCTTCTTGCCCAATAATGACCAAATAGGCTATTTTAATACTGTAGGGTATGGCTATGGCCAATAAGAAAAAAGCCATATGGTATAATAAAAACAGAGGATGAAAATCTCTAAAAAAGTATTTTTGCCACAACCGTTTATAGAAAGATTTAAGCAATAACCACAATATAGGTCTGATGATTTTGGCTACTTTCATTTTTGACTCTTCGCCAACATTATAAATAGGTTTTATCTCAACTTCACGGAGTGTGCAGAATGTGATGTTCAGTTTCACCAACATATCGTTTGGCATTCCGTAACGTCTAAAAATATCGTATAGTTTTATAGAGTTGAGCCCATCTAATGATATGGCAGTATATCCGGTTTGGGTATCAGAAACATGCCAGTAACCCGAAGCCAGCTTAGTTAGGATAGATAGCACTGAATTGCCAAAAAAACGCTGTTTAGGAATAACAACTCTAGCACTTTTATGAATGAGTCTGTTTCCTTTAACATAGTCAATTCCTTCGTCAATAACGGGCTTTATAATGCTCTCCAACTCAGCAGGGTCCATTTGCCCATCACCCGCCATTACTGCAGTACAATCTATATGATTGTCTTTACACCACTTATAACCACAGGCAATAGCTCCACCCACACCACTGTTTTCTAATAAATCTACCAGTACTAATTGTTTGCTCTTCTCCTCATATATTTTCCATTTAGGAAATTTGGAAACTTCATCCTTATTCATTTCCTCTACCACAAGCTCAGCTCTATTGTAAATGGTTATTTCTCCAACAGGTTTAGGGATAGGAATTTCTTTTATTTTAGAATTGTTGATATATGATTTTACAACTTCCGATGTTTTATCTTTGGACAAATCATTTACAACAACAATTCTATCTACAAAGTCGGGCATAGTCTCTATAACCATCCCAATTTGAGTCTCTTCGTTATATGCAGGAACTACAACAGCAACTGTTTTATTATTATACATACAATTAATTATTTCTGCAAAAGTATCTTTTTTACTACTTTATTCTAGTTTTTTTCTTCAATAAAACAATTTAGCTACATTCTTTCTTGTGCCTTCAATTTTTCTGCCATTTAGTTGTAATGTAGATAATTTCTCTATAAGGTATTTTTTTGTACAGTTAGTTATCGATAGTTTTTTAGCATGAAGAGTAGCAGGTCCATATTCAGGTTTTTTTTGTAAAGCGAGTAAGCCATAATTACAATTGCTTATTTGTACATTTTGTAGATCAACTTTGGACAGGTCTTTTGATGCAGCGCCAATGTTACAATCGGAAATATTAGTATTAATAACTTCTAAAGTGGAGCCTTCTCCTCCACTAATTCCTTTATCATTAATATATTTTATATCACAATTATCTATTTTTATTTGGCTGGTACTAAAATCAATGGCATCATTACCTACATATTGGAATGTCGATTTCTCTAATGTCCCGGTACAGAAATCAGAGTCAAAAGCATCTGAGAAAATATTCAAGAATTGGCTACGGCTAACCAAGAAGTTTGAACGAACTATATTCAATGCATCTTCACAATGATTGTTTTCAAAAGTGCAATTGGTTATTTTCACATCCGACTCGTAAAAATTCACAGCACCTGTTAAGTTCCATCCTTCGTAGCTTAAAGTGTTTATGTGGCTGAATGTTACGTAATTTAATATACTTATCCCTTTAGCTTGTAGAAGACTAAAACCATTTGCTGTTGAGTCAGAGGAGTAAATATGAATAGGTTGTTCTTTGGTTCCATTCATGATTAAAGCGGCATGAGAAATAATCGTTGCATTTTTAATGATGTCTAGTTCCACTTGGGGTTCAAAAACTAATATTTTATCGTTAGGGATTAATATTTTTTTATCCAATTGATATTTGCCGGATCTCACAATTAAGCTGTCTCCTCTTTCATCAAACAATCCTGTGCTTTTATAATTTGATGAATGGAGTAGTTTTTGGTAGGGGCTTAATCCTGTGTTTTTCTGCCATAAGGACAATTCTGAATACAAGAGATCTTGGTGTTCATTAGCTTTAAAAACTAAATATGTAGCTTTTTGGAGATAGGGTATCGAGAAAATAGTATCTCTTACTGTTTCCACAAAAGGGGGTAAAAATACATGTTGATCCATTCGGTAAACCAGTTTCTTTTTTTTGTTAGCGAGGCCTAATATTTCTATAGTTCGTCCAGAATAATTTTCAAATAGAATTTCGGCATCATCAGTCTCTGTTTTTGAGTAAAAAGTATTAATATAGTTGGGGATTAAGTCGGCGTAATATCCCGTATCAGTAACTATTTTAGGAGAAGTAACGTGGAATTCATCAAAAAAGCCATCGGCTAATTTCTTTTTAAATATGGGAAGCTTCTTTCTTATTTGTTCTGCATTTTCCAAAAGGTATTTATCATTAAATTTATATCTGGGGAACTCCCTTTGTATCAGTTGTTCATACTCTGTGAATTTTTCTCTTTCACCTTCAATAAATTGTTTCATGTTTTCTTCGTTAGAGTAATACTCTAGATATTTTAAATATACTTCAAGAAGTTTCCTAGAAGAAAAAATATGATTTGAGAGTTGATTTTCAGCGGGTATTTCGCCTTTGTCGACTACTAATAAAGCATTGATAGTGGCAGGAGGAGAAGTTGGATAATGCTCGGTATAATTATCAAAATTTATAGGTTCCAGCTTGCATAATACAGGATTATAATACATTCTTTGGTTGTGCCAAGCTTTTCCATGCCTTCCGTTTACAATATCAACTAAAGCTCTGTATTTTGCCAAAGCATCCAAATTAAACAGTTCTTCAATTGGAGCTTTCTGATTCTTATATTGATACATTAAACTTTGTGCAATATGAAACTGTTGGGCTAAAACAGGTTTTGATAGAATTTTCTTCATTCCAAAAGCAATTACTCGGCTTGTTTCGTAATAAGGTAATTGCACCCATTTTTTGTGAACCTTGGCTAATTGTTGCATTCTCCAAAATGGATCTTCATCAAATTTTAAAATAGGGCCTTCTCTGCGTAAATTATATTCAATTAGTTGTTTTGTAAAATGTTCTTCCCATGCATAAATACCTAAACTTTTGCCATTTAAATATACAGGAATAAAGCCGTATCTGGTAGTTAAAGCATCTTCTTCACTAAATAATTGATGGGTTAAATATTCATGCAGATAGTAACGTGTAATTGGGTTTTGGAGAGAGAAAACTCGCATCCGTTTGAAAGTATATTCGTCACGCATTTTTACTCGTAAGGACCATTTTTCTCCATGTAAATGATCTAGCCAATCACCTTTTAGCCTAGATTTAATAGGCATTACATTATTTTCATCGGACATAATGCCTTTCATCCACTCGCCATCACTAATTAATATTCCATCTTCAAAAGCTTGATATCTCTTGGCCTCAAACTTTTTCATCTTTTTGTTACTAAAGTACAAATGTAACTTTGTTCTATCAGCATATGCCGGATATTCTTTAGGTGGTAATTGATGAATCTCCAAATCGTCAAAAAAAGCGGAGTCTGCATTTATCCTCCAAACATAAAACCTAACTTGTTTAATATTAGGGGGTATTTCCACTTCTATCTCTAGTCGCTCCCAGCCATTTGTACCTTGTTCAATGGCTTCTTTTTGGGCAATGTACAGGCCACTGGTTTTGTCGCCTTGCACAACAAGTGCTGATTTTTTAGATTTGTCTTTTCTCCAAATGCTAATGATAAAATGTTCGTTATTGTCAAGTTTCTTAATTACTGATGACAAAGCAAAGTTTTTTTCTCCTGTAAGTAAAACGCTATGTGTTCCTGTATGTGCTTCTTGAGTATTTAAATAACCTCCTACATTAACATGATAAAAAAGGGTGTCTTCCTGATAAAACAAGAATTTTGTTCTGTTTTCATTAAGAATGCTTGTGTCTACATTGCATATGATTGTTTTATAATGCTTACTCTCTTTCTCCTGCTTACAAGAATGAAGAAACATCACTAAAAAGAGAACTAATCCCCAACCAATACTATATATTTGAGATTTTATAGCCATAAATTATTAAACTGCTAAATGGCTATTAAAAGATTCTATACCTCTTACATATTTCGAGAATTTATCCAGTCTGAAAGGAAGAGAAGAAGTGATTTTACTTACTTTCAAATCATTCTCCATATCATACTTTAATTCTAATACTACTACGTTGGCTTGTGATTTTTTTTCTATAAACAAAGCAAAATCAGTTTTTATATTATAATACTCCATGTGGTGGTCAATAGTAAAGCGGTAAAGATTGTCAAAAGAAACGTAATATTTCCTTTTATAAGTATTCACCAAAGTGGGCATAAAATATGACACTTCATTAATAACCCACTCAGGCAGATTTGAGTTTTTAAAAACAGTTAGTAATTCTCTACTTCTTATATTTTTATCCAGTGAAAAGCCTCTAAGAGGATAAGATAACTTTCTGCCAACAGCACCGGTCTTAATCTTAAATTCTAAGATAGGACGCTCAATTTCTCCAAAAGTCTCACCGTACCATCGGATTCTCACTTTTACCCTTTTGCTTTTACCAAAATGGTTATCATAGTAGTTACGGAGGTTTGGCGTATCGAAATATATATTATTGATTTGCCTTTCGTAAAAAACGGGTCGGAAGCCGGCACGATTCAATTTTACGATTCTTTCCACATAAGGCACTCCTCCTTGTTCGATTACAAACTTTCGTTCGAACCTGCTCGTTTTTAATTCAGTATACTCCTTGTTAATACTCATTAATACGCTTTACTATCTAGGAAAGAAATGCTGATATTATCATATTGGGCTTGCAGTTCTTTTCTGAAGGATTCCAAATTGCTTACTTGTTTGATATCGGCAACAAAAGAATACTCACTCGTTTCGTTTTGTTCGTCAAATCTTTTGAGCTGATGTCTACGGAAATGCTTTTTCATAAGCTCCTCTATTTTTTGCATTTCGGGTTTCTCGCCCCCACTTGTGCTTACTGTAACAAATAAATTTTGCGATTCGTCTTTTCCTCCTAAATAATACCTAATCCATAATATTGCCATGAGAACTCCAAATGCTGCCAGAACAATATAAACCTGATTAGCACCTAATCCAAGCCCTAATGAAATAGAAAAGAAAAGATAGGCTAACTCTTCTGGTTCCTTTATAGCTGCTCTAAAACGAACAATTGAGAGTGCTCCTACCAGACCTAAAGACAAGGCCAATGATGATTTAACGATTGTAATAATTAGCATTGTTGTAAATGCTAGCAGCATAAAATTAGCAGAAAAATCTTTCCTATTTGACAAGCTTTTGGCAACCCTATTATAGGTTAGAGAAAGCAACCCGGTCATAATGATAATTAAAAGAGAATTCAGTAAAAAGTCATTAACAGATAAGTTTACATTTTCAGTAATCAGAAATTTTTCAAACAGATTCCATTTATTTTCCATGAAGAATATTTTTTTGCAAAAATATAATATTAAGTTAATAATTTAACACCACTGTCAAATATTTCAATTGTTTTATAAAACTTGTTTGATCTCATTTCATTATTATAATGTCTAACATCTGCAAACTTTTAGAATAGCCTTTTTGAGAAAAACCGGAAGAAACTCATTTTATTACTGATAGAAACTAGCTTTAATATAAATATTTCTGCAAAAATTGCTTACCGATTTGTGTAATAATAGAGCACTTATACACGATTAACTATTAGTTTTTTTGAAATATTGTATATTGTTAATAATTAGTATTATTTTTTTGATTTTAAATTGGTGTAAAGTGCAGTAAATCAAATATATGAATTTATAATAAAAAATTATCTACAAATTATAAAATTCTTACGCAACTATTGTTGAATAGGTAGTGTCTACTAATGTTGTCAGTTAAATTATAGTAAAATCTCAAATATTGTTTTAATAGTTGGGTGTTTTTTTGTTTTTTTGCAGGCTTAAATTTTAATGCAATCATTATTAGCCAAACAATAACGGATTGAATTAAATGACCAATTAATATTATTATTATTAACTAAAATTTTCTAAAGAATGAGAAATTTTACAAAAATGAAATCATGGCTTTTGCTGATGATGATGGGACTTATGCTCTCAGCTTCCTCAGCTTTTGCAGATGGTAATGAAATCTCAGGAAGTGTAACGGCTAATGGCAAATATTTGTCTGGTGCTACAAGTGACCTGAGTATGAACTTAACATACACTTCTCCAGATAATGAGTGGTGTCATGGAATCACATTAACTTTCCCAGCAGGAATTACTATTAACTCTGCTGATGCAATTAATGGTACTACACCAACTATTAACGGTCAGGTACTTGATTGGGATACTTATATTTACAGTGCAAATGAAAATATTGATTTCAATGTAAATATAACAGTTGATGCTTCAGTAACTGGTAACCAAATGGTTGATTATTTAATCGACGGAGATATTTGGGGAGCTGCTCCTCACTTCTTTTCTGGTTCTGCTGTTGTTATGCAAGCTGTTCCAAAGCTTGGTATCAACCCACTTGTACTAGACCTTGGCGAATGGCCAGTTGGTGGATGGCAAGAAATGGCTTACCTAGAACTATTTAACGATGGTACAGGTGATGTTGTTGTTACAGATAGTGAATTGGATGATGTGAATGGCGTTTTTGGTATCACAAACCCTAATTTACCTTTAACATTACCTGAAGGTGCTGCTCCAACAATGGTTGGAATTAGCTTTACCGGTAATGGTGTTGCTGCAGGTACTTATGATGCTACTTATGTTGCAAGCTGGGGTACTAGTAAATCAGTTACTACTGCTGATATTACTGTTTCTGCTTATGATGCACCTGTTGGTGATATCGTTGAGAATCCATTTATGGTTACTCTTCCTGTTGCTGAAGTAGGTGTTTCTACTGCAATGCCTATGAGAGGTAATTATACTCTTCCAGGTGCTGCCGCTAATGGTAAAGATGTTGTATATAAATTCGAATTAACAGAAGACAAAGAAGTTTCTTTCGAAATTTTGAATGCTACTGAAGCTCCAAAAATGGCTGTATATGCTTCTGATTTTGGTGGCGAAGGTGGACCTAGCGTAACTAATGCTCTTACTTCTGGTGGAGCTACTATTACTGCTACTCCTCTTTATGTTGGTACATATTATGTTGTAGTTAGCTGCGAATCTGCAGATGCTGCTATGACTTTCGATATTAACATCACTGCTACTACAATGCCTGCTCCAGAGAAAGCTTTCAATCCTTCACCAGCTGATGGTGAAATGGCTGTAACAAACCCTGTTGTTTTAACATGGGAATTTGGTGCTTTCACTAATGAGTATAAATTAAGCTACGGTACAACTTATCCTCCTTCAACTGTATTAGTTGACTGGACAAGTGACTTAGCTACTTCTTATGATTTAGGTAACTTAGATCCATCTATGCAGTATTTCTGGAGAGTGGATGTAAAAAACAATAATGGTACTGTAACTGGTGATGATTGGGGTTTCACAACTACAATTACTCCTCCATCTAACTTAACAGCTACAGTAATTACTGTTGCTCAAGATGAGTATAATGTTGAGCTAAACTGGACTAGTTCTGCAAAATCTCTTTTAGGATATAATGTTTATCGTGATGGTGTAATGTTAAATACTAGCCTACTTACTTCTACTACATATACCGATTTAGATTTAGCTTATAATATGAACCCTTGTTACGAATATACAGCAGAAGCTGTTTTCGACGAAGGTGTTTCTGATTTATCTAATACTGCTTCTGCTTGTATTACTGGTGTTGGTACTGCTGATGGTACTGTTACTGAAGTATTAGGTGGTGGACCAATCGCTGATGCTACTGTAAAACTTGTTAGTACAACTGGTGGAGCTACATATACTCTTACTACTGACTTCATGGGAATGTATTCTGCTGAAGTTTTAGAAGATAATTACGATTATACTGTTGAAGCTGATGGATATGTTTCAGATTCAAGAAATAATATTGATATCGTTTATAATGCAACAACAACAGAAGACTTCCAATTAGAAGAATTCCCTTATCCAGTGAATAATGTTCTTGCTACAGAAGTAGCAGATAATCAAGTTCAAGTAAACTGGGGAGAGAATGCTGTTATCATTGACGAATGGTTGATGTATGACATTGACAATATGGGATTCGGTGGAATTGGTGCTGAAGCTGCTGACTATAGTTTAACATGGGCTAGCAAATTTGTACCTGAAGATTTAACTGATTATAGTCCTGGTTATGTAACTAAAGTTGCTGTTAATCAATTAGCTCCTGCTGGTGATTACTTAACTGAAGTTAGAATTCTTTCTGGTGACGGAACTACAGTTCTTTATTCTCAAGATGTTACTGGTACATTAGTTGAAGGTTGGAACGAAATCGCTCTAACAACTGCTGTTCCTTTTGATAATACTGAAAACTTATGGATTGCCATGTATGCTGAGCGTCCAGGTGGAACTTATAATGAACCTACAAGTGACGTTATTTCTGTAATGTCTGATCGTTATGACTTCTTTGCCTATAACGGTGCTGCATGGACAAGTATTGAAGGCGAGTATGGTGTTACTGGTCAAGGTTGGATGTTAAGAGGTTTTGTAAGCACTTCTGCTGCTGGTAAAAGTGTTGAATTAGGACAAGGTGATTATACTACAACAGGTCATAAAGATTATTCTAAAGTTCCTTCTATTTCTACAGGTTTAGGAATGATTAAAGCTACTTCTAATCATAAATTCCCAGTTTACGTTAACAAAGGAGCAAAAGAGCTTCTAGGTTATAATGTATATCGTCAAGATTGTGCAGGAACAGGTGCAATGGAATTCTTAGGTTATACTTTAGATGATCAGTTTACAGATAATAACTGGGGTGATGTAGATTGGGGTACTTATCGTTGGGCTGTTGAGGCAGTTTATACAAATAATGCTTCTGAGCCTGCTTACTCTAACTGCCTAGATAAAGATATGCTAGCAGTAGTTAATGTTGAAGTAACTACCAACTCTGGTGATGCTCCAGAAGGATGTAATGTTGTATTTACAAATACTTCTGAGCCAGATCTAGAATTAGTTTATGACTTAACACTAGACGCTACCGGAATGGCAACTATTGATCCTTTCCGTAAAGGTACTTATGATATCACAGTTACATTAGCCGGATATACACCTTTAGCTTTTACTGGCGAATTAGTAGATATGGATAAATCATTTGTATGGCAATTAGAAGAACTTCTTCTTCCTCCATCAGATCTTTATGTAACTCCAACAGGTTTTGCAACTTGGGGTGGTAGTGGCGTTGTTCCATTCGAGCCTTTCATGGAAAACTTCGATTCTCAAGAACAATTTGATATGTGGGAAGTAATTGACGGTGGTTCTACTTCAGACACTTGGCATTGGGTTTCTGACTTCAATGGTAATACATTAGACGGTACTGGTTTTGCTTTTGTTAATTCAGATGCTGCTGGTTCAGGTTCTTCAAGTGATGAAATTATGGCATCTCCTGTTATTGACGCTTCTATGGTAAGTGAACTTTATGTTGGTTTTGATATTGTACACCAACAAATTGGTGACTATGTTAATATTGATGTTTATGATGGTAATGCTTGGGTAACAGTTGGTACTTCTGATGCTGATTCAGGACCATTCCCTTGGGGTGATGCTATTCATATGGACTTTGATGTTTCTGCTTATGCTAATGCTGACTTTAGAGTACGTTTTGAGTATGTTGCTGGTTGGGACTGGTATGTTGGTATTGACAACGTAACTGTAACTGACGAGAATGGAAAATTTGCTGATAAAGGATTCCAATTCTATAAAGTATTCCATAATGATGTATTTTCAACTGATAGAGATACAAACTTCTACCAATATGGTG
>Ga0256826_1002329_pt1 | contig 11613 bp, 12 predicted proteins | sample CV79metaG_FD_185975 | JGI IMG/M metagenome (GOLD analysis project Ga0256826, IMG submission 185975) | Hydrothermal vent microbial communities from East Pacific Rise, Pacific Ocean - CV79 | ecosystem: Environmental > Aquatic > Marine > Hydrothermal vents | place: Pacific Ocean: East Pacific Rise... | reverse complement strand
CGTTAATTATAGATGGATTTATTGACATAGAAGAGATGCAAGAGGAGTTGGTTGATAATATGTTTAAAAGTCTGTTAGCCGGAGTTATTGCCAACAAGGTAAAACTTCTTTCAGTTTTACCTTTTGGGGAGAGGGTGCTTACTCCTAAGGAGTAAAAAAGGTTTTTACTTAATATTCACAAGCACCATTGCCTGCTTCTTCTAAGGTATAATGATGTGCAGCAATGTCACTAAAACCACATCCCGTTGCATATTTTTTACCATTATAACTTAAGCATTTTTCTTGTCCTGTTGAAGGTCCTTTTGTACATTTAACGATAGCTGAACCACTTTTTTTAAATCTAACAAGTTTATAACAAGTATCATTTACTCCACAGTAATCATATTTAGGTGCTGTATATGAACTTTGTTTTGTATATTTACTTATCATATGATCATATTTCCATCCTTTATTTAAAGTAGTAGCTACCTTTTTAGTTCCAAGAAGTTGTTGTTCAATTTGAGCTATTTTTGAAGTATTACCTTTGCACTTATACTCTTCATAAGTACCTACACAAGTATTTGCCCATAAAAAACCACAACCAAATTCAGATGTACTCGTTTTTCCCGTTAAATTACAAGTAGGTTTTAGTGTTAATCTTATATCTTTATTTGGATATTCTAAATATATACCATACTTATTACCTGATGAAGTGATTTTTTGGACACTTTTTAATTTTAAATCTTTTAAAATATATTTATATTCAATAGAGGTTAAAAAATTACTAGGATTTAACTTTTTTCCAAAATCTGGAAGATTCATTATTTGTGAAATATAGTCTGGAATTAAGGCTTTTTTACCTAGTTGAGCCATTTTATTCATCCATTGAGGGACATCATTAATACTTTTAACCGATGAATCAAAGAATTTATCATTTGTCTCTTTTTCTATTCTAGCTATTTGTGCTTTTAATTCTTTCTGTTTAGCTAACAAAATTCCTTTAGAGCTATTTACATTTATATTAATTTCTTGTAGTTTATCTATTAAAGATAAAGCATAGCTATAATTAATATTTGCTTTTGATAAACTATTTAATTTATCAAATAATAGTGTATAGAAAGAAGGATACGAGAGAAACTCTTTTGAAGAATTTGAAATATTAATATAAGAACTAGCACTCATATCAGAAACTTTATTTATGAGTGTTTCTAACTCTTGACTAATACTACTATCAATAGGCTCTATGTGTACAATAATTTCATTACTATTTTCTAAAAATGTGATTTTATTTTGAAATGATTTATCTATAATAGATTTCTCATTTAATTCTATTTCGATAAATCCTTTTCTTTGCATTAGACCTGAAAAATCTGATTCAACTTTTTCTCCACTTGTAACCTCTTCACAATTCAGAGCGTTATAAACAGTTGAAATTGTTCCATATCTGGAATCTCCACCATCAACTATGAGAAAACTTTCATTATCTTTTATATAAAGAGATGAATTTTTATATCCTGTTTCTAAATCAAATTTACAGCTACCATTGCTAAGTTTTTCAACTCCTCCCCAAGCAAGTAAGTTATAAGGGAGAAGTATCATAACAGAAAGAAGAAGAGCTCTTTTACTTATCTTCATCTTTGTCTCCTAAAATTTCATACCAAAGAGAATACTACCAATAGTATCTTTACTTGTTTCAGTTGTAGAAACAACATCTATTTGCTCTACTTCAACTCTTGCAAAAAATATATCACTATTGCCACTTTGGTACTCTATATATGCTCCTATACCATTTTCTAAGTCATGTTTTTTCATTCCTGAAGCTTTTAATTCATCCGATTGAACTTCATCAATATAGAGTGCTTTAGAGACACCTACAGCAATTGCTTTTTTTGTTTTTCCAAAACGAAAAACAGTACCACTATAAATAGTTACTTGCTTTAATCCAGCATAATATTTTGTTTTTGAATTATTGGATGATGTACTCATTCCGGTATTATATTTACCACTTAAACCAACTTCAATATCAAGAAAATTTTGAATTGGATTAAAGAGACCATATACGCCACCTTCAATTAAAAGCCCTTGAATCTTTGTATCTCCTTCTCCACCAATTCTTCCTTGATAACCAATTCCAAAAGAGTAGCCCCCTCTAAATCTTGTTTTAGCTGTACCAGCAGAAGCTCCTTTAAGCTCATCAGCCATAGAGCTACTAGCACTTAATGGACTAATTGTTAATAGTGTTGCACAACAAATTGCACCTAAGATAGATTTTTTCATAATATACTCCTATAATATAATTCTGATTACATAATAATCATAGGTAAAATTATTAAAAAATACTTTTACCTATAATTAATATAAAATTAATACTCAGGAATTTCATCACTATCGCTGGCATATCTCAATGAAAACTGGTAAAGATCCATCATTTTTCATTGATATATTACTATCAATACTTTTATTTATATCTGTAATCGTAATGACCTTTTCTTGTTCATTAATAAGAGTTGAAAAATCATCTTTTATAGCCTGAGTTGCTTCTGTAGCCTCTTTAATGATTTCTGAAGTCTCATTAATATCAAGAGCAGATATAGATATATTTGTAAATAGTAAGAAAGTAAGTGCTAGAATGCTTTTATACATGAAGATATATCCTTTGATTAGTTATTTAATTAAAGTTTTTCTTTATGTTATAATATCTTAAAAAATAGAAGAGATACAAGTGAATATAATTGATAACTTTATAACCTTAACAAAACTACCACATTGTAGCAAAAATGCTGATACCTTATTTAATTTTTTAATTGACTATGCAAAAGAGAGAGGATATGAAGTTAAGAGTGATAGAGCAAAAAATATTCTTATTAAAAAAGGAACACCAACTTTAGCACTACAAGCACACTATGACATGGTATGCATGGGAAAAGCACCAAATATTGAGACCTATGTAGAAGAGGGTTGGATGTATGCAAAGGACTCTTCACTTGGTGCAGATAATGGTATTGCAATAGCCATGATGATGAGACTTATGGAACGTAGTGAAGAGTTAGAGTTTCTCTTAACAGCAGACGAAGAGGTAGGTTTGGTAGGAGCAGGGGAGTTAAACTTTGAACTCTCTTCAAAATATATGCTCAATGTAGACTTTGAAGATGAAGGTATTGTCTGTATTGGTTGTGCTGGTGGGGCTGACATTGTCGCTAAAAGAAGTTTTGAAGAGTCTGAACCTTATGCTTACCAATATGAAGTCTCTGTAACAGGTTTAGTAGGTGGTCACTCTGGAGTGGACATTGACAAAAATATCCCAAATGCCATAAAACTTTTAGCTGAATACTTGAAAGATAAAGAGATAAAAATTTCATCATTTAAAGGAGGGGAGAGACGTAACTCCATTCCTTCTAATGCCGTAGTAAAACTTAGCTCAAAAGAGCCTTTAGTCTCTAAAGATGAGGTAGAAGTAGAAGAGTTAAATGTGTCACTAAAAGTTTATGAGAGTAGAGAGTTTGTAGAGCTTCTTTCCCAGTTTAAAGATGGTGTTCATGACTATAACCAAGAGTTTAATCTGCCTGATACAAGCATAAACCTTGCTATTGTAAGTTTTGAAAAGGGAAGTGCAAAGATAGAGTGTAGCAGTAGAGCTATGAATACAGAGGGACAAAAAAAGATAGATAAAGCAACAACAGAGCTATTTGAAAAATACTCTTTTGAGACAGATATAGAAGATAAATACTCCTCTTGGAAACCTGAAATTAATGAGTTTACTTCAGCTGTTAATGATGCAATGGCAGAGGTTTTTGGAGTGAGTAGATATGAAGCGATTCATGCTGGTTTAGAGTGTGGGGTCATTTTAGAGCGTTACCCAGACATGAAGTTTGCTTCTATTGGCCCTAATATTGCTTACCCTCACTCAACAAGAGAGAAGGTAGAGTTGGCTTCTGTAGAGAAGACTTTTAAAATGATTGAGAAATTAATCTCTACGCTTTAAGCTCTTTTTTCTTCGTTAGAACATCAACGATTTTCGTTACTACTAAGTCAGAAGTAACGTTAAGTGATGTTCTTGCCATATCTAAAATACGGTCAACAGCAACAATGATGGCTAGGTACTCGACAGGTAAGCCTACTTGGTTTAAGATGACTACCATCATAACCAAAGATGCAGAAGGAAGTGCAGCTACACCAACAGAGAGGGCAACTACAGTTAGACCTAAAATAAGTTGATCTCCAATGCTCATATCTAGTCCGGCTAAGTTTGCAATGTAAAGAACAGCGATGGTAAGGTAAGCAGCTGTTCCATCCATGGAGACAGTTGCACCAAGAGGCAGAACAAATCCGGCTGAGTCTTTGCTAACTCCTCCTTTTTCTTGAACAACTCTTAAACTAACAGGCAAAGTTGCTGCAGATGACGCCGTTGAAAATGCCATGATGCTTGACTCTTTTACAGCATTTAAGTACTTGTATGGGTTAATCTTTGCAAAAAAGCTAAGTACCAAAGGTAGTGTAACTACGGCATGTAAAATAATAACAGCTAATACTACTAAAACATACTCCCACAGTCCTAAAATAACATCTATTCCTTGTTTAGCGATGATGTAGGCAATGAGTGAAAAGACTCCAATAGGTGTAAGGTTAATAACCCATTTTGCTATATGAAACATAGCTTCATTGATGGCTGTAAAGAGGTCAAAAAGTACATCTTGGTGTTTTTGTTCTAGTTTGAAAGAAGCAAGAGCTAAAAAGATGGCAAAAACAATAACTTGCATCATGTAGCCACTAGCTAAAGAGTTAAAAACATTAGATGGAATGAAGCTCATAATCATGTCATGAAAAGAGAAAGGTTTAATCTCTGCTGCTTTTGCATATTCCAATCCAGCTGAACTCATTGGTTCACCAATGGGAAAAATATTCATAACCAATATGGCTAAAAATACAGAAAGAGCTGTTGTTAAAAGGTAAAGTCCAATGGTTTTTAGACCAATGCTTTTTAATTTCTCAACTGAACCTAGACCAGTAAGTGCAGTGTATATAGAAGCAAAAACCAATGGTACAACCAACATTTTAAGTAAAGAGACAAACATGTCTCCAATAAGTTTTTGCTCCAAAGCTAAGTTTGGAAGAAAAATTCCAAAAACGATACCCAATATGATTCCTAAAAATACTTGAACATTGAGTGATTTTAAATAGTGCATCTATACCCTTTTTATTAATTTGAAATACTAACACATTATTTGTTTATTTATATTGGTTTTTTAAACATAAATAAAACAAAAATAGATTAAAATTACAAACTTAAATAAATATAAAAAATAAAATATAGTTTTTATATTAAAATAAAATAAAGGTATTGACGTGAAGCCCATAATATTGATATGTACAATTTTTTTCTCTTTAACTTCAATTATGAATGCATCTAGCACATATGTAAATAGCCATAAAAATCACTATGTAAGTAAATCCCATTTACATTATATTTTTAATCAGATTAAGAAAAGATCAGACGTTAGTCAAAAAGCATTAGCAAAAACTTTTGCTTACTATGAGCGTAATCGTTATTCTAAAAAGTTGTCACCAAACTACTTAGCTATAGCTGACTATACAAAAAGTGCAATACAAAAAAGATTATATATTATTGATTTACATTCAGGTAATGTAGTTCCCTATATGGTTGCACATGGTGTAAACTCTGGTGAAAAGGGTGATAGAGTCTGGGATTCTAGTAATGTAATGGGATCACATAAGACTCCATTTGGATTTTTTAAAATTGGTACACAGGAGAAAGTTACTTTAAAAAAAGGCTATAAGTACTTAGGTGTTGAAGGTCTTGAATGGAAAAATAAAAATGCAAAAGCCAGAGAGATTCTTCTTCATACTGCATGGTATGTTGAGAGTCTAGGACGAAGCTATGGTTGTTTCGCTATTCGTCCACAAGACAGATGGCAGGTATTTCCAAAACTAAAAAAAGCACTTTTCTACTCTTATACTGGACGTTAAGAGGATTCTTCTTGCCATACTTTCCAGCTCTCTTCTTTAAATAAAGCTTTAGCTTTAGAGCAGAGAGGGGCTTGAATGTAAATATATTTTTTATTGATCTTACTATCATTATACGCTTCAAGTTTCTCATGTAGTGCCATAATCTCTTTAGCCTCTTTTTGTAAAATTCGACTTTTTTTCTTTATGTGCAATATACAAGCATAGTATTTTTTTAAATCAACACCTAAATAGATAGTGATTTTTTTACGGGTACCAAGTTCTTTAGCTGCAATCTCTTTTAAAGATTTAAATAATAACTTTTTCTCTTGAAGTAAATCTACTATCTCTCTCATTTTTTTCCTTTATGCCAGTGGATGGTAACTATTCATGGTCTCTGCCAAATTTTCTTGTTGAATATGGGTATAAATCTGTGTAGTTTCTAAAGAAGAATGCCCTAACAATTCTTGAACCACACGCAGGTCTGCACCACCTAAAATGAGTGCTGAGGCAAAAGAGTGCCGTAAAACATGTGGTGAAACATTGAGGTAGTTTTTAATGATTTTGTATGCAGATATACGACTTAAAGGTTCTCCTTTGTAGTTTAACCAAATATATGCACTTTGTATAGATGAGTTTTGTAAATAAATCTCTATAGCTTTAATGGCAATAGGAGCAAGGGGAACCATACGTTCTTTTTGACCTTTAGCAAAACGAATTTTAAGCCAACCATCATTTAAGTCTTCTCTTTTTGCCAAAAGTGCTTCTGAGATACGACAACCAGAGGCATAAAGAAAGAGTATTAGAGCATAATCTCTTAAGCCTAAGAACTTTGTACGGTCTATGAGTTGTAGTCCAGTTTGAATCTCTTTAAAAGAGAGATATTTAGGAAGATTTTTAGGAACTTTTGCCATAGGTATATTTATATTAGAATGGCTAAATTCTAGTTTATGACAAAAGTCGTAAAATGCATTAATCGAAGAGAGTTTACGATTAAGTGTACGTTTGTTTTTAAATTGTGTTAAGAAAGCAAAAACATCAGTAGTTTTAAGTTTGAGTAGATCTTGCTCTTTAAAAAAAAGGTGAAATTGACGTAAGTCAGAGAGGTAACTCTTGATGGTATTAGCTTCAAGAGCTTTATTAATATGCAGATATTCCTGAAAAGCTATAAGTAGATTTGAACTACTCATAACTTAAGCTAGATAAGTCAATAATCTCTTGGTCATAGTAAAGTTTTCCTGCTGAGACAAAGGTATATCCATTAACAGCTGGAACAGTATAAACACGATACTGATTTAAGTCTCTGTTCGAAACTATTAAGTAACCTTGTTTGTCTAAAGCATAGACTTTTTTTGCATCAACTGATGCTACAGAAAAGTGTGCAAATTTAAATTTTTTCTCTGAAACAATAGAGAGTTGTTCATCAAGTTTAAGAATTCTTCCATCTTTGGCAAATACAAAAACAGAACCATTGTCAATGACAACTTCACTAACAGCAGTATCTAACTCTTTTTTTCCAAGAGAAGAGACAGAGAGAACTTTGTTTGGTGTAGAAGCAATAAGTGTATTTTTAAGTTGTCCTAAAAAGATAACATTATTTAAAGAACTCTCTGTACTAACATACATCTCTTTTGCAATTTTTAACGTAGCTAAATCTAAAATAGTAAGTTTTCCATCAAGTGTAGGAATGACTACCAATTTGTCTACTTGTAAAGGGTTTGCTATACGTGTATCAATAGCAAAAGCTCTGTTTGCTTTATTATTGTAAATAACTTTCTTTTGTGAAACATCATAAATACCATAGTTGTTATCTTGTAAGACATAGACAATATATTTACCAATAAGTGTTCCAGCAACAAGTGCTTTAGGGAATTTAGCAGAAGCCACTGTTCCTTTTTGCGTTACAACATTACAGTTACCATGTAAGTCAGCAGTAAGAGCAGCTTTTCTATTGTTATTAATAAAGTAGAAACCCTTTTCTAGTTTTAGTTTTACTGCTTGAGTTCTTGTTAAAACTTTTCCACTTTCTAGCGTTGCTCCATCACGTGAATAGTGAATAAGTCTATCACCCATGCTTGAAGTTGACACTGTAGAAGTATTTTCTGGTGAATAGTATTGCTTTGATGAACATCCTGTAAACAAAACGCTAGCGACGGCAGTAGCAAGTAGAATTTTTTTGTACATTATTGACCTTTAATGCTATAGTGTTTAATCATTTTTGAAATATTGTAAACAGGTGAATCTTCTGGGATTAGTTCAAGTTCTTCTTTAGCTTCTGTAACTTTCCCCTCTTTAATTAAAAGAGCAGCATTATGTACTTTTGCAATGTCTGCATTTAATTTTGAATCAGCAGGTGTACCTTCAATAACAGCCAAATGGTAAGTAGCTAAGTCAGCAATAATTTCATTTTTACTAGAGCTTAATATTTTAAGTGCAGTAGTATCTGAATTATTCAGTGCATTTTGATAAGTATAAAGTTCAAAAAGAGCAGGATTATTTGTTTTAAGCTCTGTTAGTGCAGCACTATTTTTTGCATCTTTTTCAAGAGTTAAGTAAGCAGCATTTGCAGCTTCTCTTTTTCCTTGAGCAATATTTTCCATAATTGCTGTCCCAGCAAAGTAAGCAATAGTAATTCCTAAAACAGCAAAGATTTTAAACTTATGTTTTTTATATATTTTTTCTAATTTAAATGCAGATGCTAGCATATGCTCATCATTAGTTAACTCTTTTTTTACTTCGTTCATTGTTTCTGTTAAACTCAATTTATGGCTCCGATATTTTATAAATGGCATTATTATATCTAAAATTATTTAGAACTATTTTTTATATTGAATTTGGGCTGGAAGAATGGTAGAAAATATGTGCAAGAGTTGGATGATACTAAATTGAATACTATTTATTGAGTTCAGAGGTATTTGCCTAAAAATGAGTTTTTGAATCTGTTTTGTTATGATGTAGAGCATTTATTGCTCTACATAATTTTAGAAGTGGTAACCCACAGTTACTATTGATTTGGAATCTTTACTTTTTACTCCATCAGCGTGAAGTTTGTCGTAACGAACCTCTTCTGAAAGAGTAACATTTACTCTCTCTGCTACAGTAAAGTTTACACCAATAGTTCCTAGTACTTCAAAGTCATCTTTAAAATCATTAACATTTTCAGAAGCACCTACTTTTAAGAAAAAATTACTTACTTTATTTAGTTGATTATTGTACTCAATATACTCATTTGCTGATGTAAAATTATGATTCGCTTGGTTACTTTTATATCTTTCTAGGTTGTGAGCAACACCAAGTTTTGCAGTTAAAAGATGTGAACCATTTTTATAGAGTACTTTACCGGCACCTATACCAAATGAAGCTTTATGGTCAAGATCTAAGAATTTATTTTTTAACCAGTTAACAGAAGCATATCCTAACCATCCATCACCGATTGATTGTTCTACCCCTAAGTTTGCTTTGTACTCTTCATTATCTTGTATATCATTATTTTCACTGGTAAATGCACTTATATCAAAAGTAGTTTTTAACTCTTGATTATTGTATCCAATAGTACTGAAAGCAGTATCATATTTTGCATTTAAATTTAATGTTTTAGTATTTCCAGTAGTATTTACAAAACCAAGGTTAATGTTCTGTTTTAATTCATCAGCAATGGCTACTGATGAGAGAAGAATAGTTGTTACTATAGAAAGTGAAAGTTGTTTATTCATTTTATATTCCTTTAATAATTTATAATTTAAAAAAGGAATAGTACAGAAATAGTTATAAATTGTGCTTAATTTTTTCTGCGATACTCTCTGCTTTTGTTCCTAGAATAACTTGAATCGTACTCCTGCTTGGTTTAATAACCCCTTTAGCACCAAGCTTTTTAAATGCCTCTTCGCTCAGATGTGCAGAAGATTTTACCTCCATTCGTAAACGAGTAATACAAGCATCGGTAGAGATAATATTCTCTTTTCCTCCAAGAGCCTCAATAAATGCTAAAGCTTCGCTTCCTTCTTGCTCTTGTTTCTCCTCTTGTGATGGCTCAAAAATATTGTATTTGAACATTTTAATCATGTAGTAACTTAGTACAAAGTAGATAAAGGCAAAGAAGGCACCAAGAGGCAAGATGAGCAGTGGATTTTTTGCTAACTTGTAGTTTATGACGTAGTCAATGAATCCTGCTGAGAAACCGTATCCGTGGTGAATGTCTAAGAAGTGAGCCGAAGCCACGGCTAGACCTGTAAGAATGGCATGAAGCAAAAAGAGTAGGGGTGCTACAAACAAAAAGAGAAACTCTAAAGGCTCAGTAATGCCTGTTAAAAAAGAGGTGAGGGCGACACCAAATAAAATGGCTCCAGCTTTTTTCTTTTGCTCTTTAGGCGTAGTAGCATAAATGGCAAGTGCCATGGCAGGTAGACCAAACATCATGGTTACGTAGAACCCAGCCATGTAAACACCAGCAGTTGGGTCACCAGCAAAGAAACGACCCAAGTCACCGTTGGCAACAAGTGTGGCACCATCTTTCACGTAAGTGTAGTCGCCCACTTGAAAAAGAAAAACAGAGTTTAAAATGTGGTGTAGCCCAAGAGGAATAAGCAGACGGTTAAGTGTTCCGTAGAGGAATGAACCTAGTTCGTCAAGGCTTGTAATGGCATTTGAAAATGCGTCAATGCCACTTTGTGCGTAGTGCCAAAACTCTCCAGCAAGAACACCTACCACTATGGCAGAGAGTGCTGTGATGATGGGTACAAAACGTTTTCCTCCAAAAAAGCCTAGAAACTCTGGTGGTTTAACGGTGTGAAAACGGTTGTAGAGAGAACCTGCTAAAACCCCAATGATGATACCAATGAAAACACCCATGTTTAGGTCTTTGTCAATCTCTAAGTAGACAGCTTTTGCAATGAGCAGACCAACAGCACCAGCTAAGGCAGCAGCTCCGTCGTTGTTTTTTGCTAAACCATAGGCAATTCCTACTGCAAAGAGCATGTCAAGGTTTGAGAAAACTGCATTTCCAGCTACTTTCATGATGTTAGCAACATCTCCTGTAATGAAAAAAATGTCACCAAAACCAAGACGAAGCAGAATGGCTGCCACAGGTAGAACAGCAATAGGGGTCATGAGGGCTTTACCCACTTTTTGTAATAAGTTAAACATTTCTAATTTTCTCTTTCAATGATGGTATGAGTTTAGCTGAAACAGAGAGCGTGTTGTAGTTCATCGTTATTAGTTGTTCTGTTAGCTCTTCTTTTCCTGCTAGTTCCCCACAAATACTGATGGGTTTTTGTGTATTTTTACGAATGTAACGTAGAGCGTTAAGAAGCAGAGGAGAGCAGTCGTTTACTTTTAGCGTTGGGTGTGTTCGCTCAACGGCAAAAAGGTACTGACCTAGGTCGTTACTTCCTATGGAGTAGAAGTCTACAAGTTTGTCAAACTCCTCTAGTGCAAAGATGACAGAGGGAACTTCTAGCATGATCCCAAACTCTATGTTGTTTAAAGAGATGTTGTTCTCTTTGTAAATTTTTAAGGCAATGTTTTTGGCTTCTTTGAACTCTTCTAATGTGCTGACCATAGGAAACATGATTTTTACTTTTGAGTTTAATAGAGCTTTTCCAATGGCTAAGAGTTGCTCTTTAAAAAGTGTCTGCTCTTGCAAGGAAAAGCGTATGCCACGTATACCTAAAAATG
>Ga0256826_1002328_pt1 | contig 11614 bp, 12 predicted proteins | sample CV79metaG_FD_185975 | JGI IMG/M metagenome (GOLD analysis project Ga0256826, IMG submission 185975) | Hydrothermal vent microbial communities from East Pacific Rise, Pacific Ocean - CV79 | ecosystem: Environmental > Aquatic > Marine > Hydrothermal vents | place: Pacific Ocean: East Pacific Rise... | reverse complement strand
GCTCCAATAACTCCAACTCTCATGATTCACTCCCTATAAGTTTTTTAAACTCTTGTATATCATTTTCATAACCAACTACGACTAAAGTGTCTCCACTCTGCAATATATGATGTTTCACTTTTGATGAGTAGATAAACTCACTCTTCATATCTTTATGCATCAAAGAGAGAACTATTATACCATTGTAACGACTCCAGTCTATACTTAATATCTCTGCATCTTTTATGTTGCAGTTTTCACTTATTTTTATCTGTGCAATTTTCAGATCATTCTCTTCAAAAAGAATACTATGTAAAACTTTGTTCGAGATAGGAAGTTCGAGTATGTTATTTATTATTTCCGCTGTAGTCTCTACTATAGGTATGACTTTATTTGCGCCAGCCATACTGAGTTTATTTGCATTTTCATTATTTGAAGCGATGGCAATTATAGTTAACTCTGGAAAGTATGCTCTTAAAGAGATAGTTAAAAAAATATTTTCTGCATTATCACTCAGTACACAAAAAGCTATAGAGTTACCAACATCTATAGCTCTTTCAACAGCTCTCCAATCATCACTCAAATCAAATAGCTCTACATCATATTTCTTATCTACAAGGTTATCAGAATTTTGCGAATAAAATTTTATATTTGCGTATTTCTTTTTTACATTCTGAATTATCTCAAAAGAGTACTGATTAAACCCAAATATTAGTGCTGTTTTACTATGCATCTAAAACCTTTGTATGTAGATGTAGTTCAAACTCTTTTACAAACACCTTATAGCCAATAGCAAGTATATAATCACCAACTTCTAAGAGGGTGCTATCTATAGGGTTAAAAAAGAATCTATCATGAGAACTCTTGTAGAGTCCAAGAACAATAACTCTAAATTTTTCATTCCCTAACTCCCCTACTGTGGCAAAATTATCTACTATTCTTTTTGTTACTGCTATCTCATCCATATTAACATTTGTATGTTCACTTCTAAGCTGATGAATCACTTCAAATGCCACGGGCTTACCGATAAACTCTTTTGTTATAAGCCCTACAAGTTCTTGAGGGTAGACAAGGTTATTTATACCTGCAAACTGTAACTTTTTACGATTTGAATTACTCATCAAAAGAGATAGTATAAAAACCTCTTTATCAATAGAACGAACAGTTAAAGCAGTATAAACATTACTAACATCATCTTCACGAAGACAGAGAATAGCCTTAACTTGACTCTTTATGTCAATGTTGAGTTTACCATAACTAGCTACACTCCCTGGATCATAATGAAGAGCAGTTAAACCATTTTTTTTTGCATTTGAGACTCTTTTTTCATCATCATCTAGAATAATTAATCGGCTATTGTTTTTGAGAAGTTTATTTACCACTTCTTTAGCAACACTTTCGTAACCACATACTAGATAGAGATTTTTTAACTTTGAGATATCCTCTATAGTTTTTACCTCTTTAATCTCATCAAGTCTCTCTGTAAATGCTGACACAACTAAAGAAGTCGTAAACGCCAGAACTGCTATACCCGCTGTTATAACCAGCATAGCAACAACTCTTCCTTCACTAGTTATAGGTGTCACATCACCATACCCAACCGTTGATATAGTTACTATAGACCAGTAAACTGCTTCAAAGAGTGTATTTATAGGTGAGGCTGGATTATTTGCTTCCATGACATAGATAAGGACTGATGATACAAATATAACGATAGAAGCAAACATAGAGAGTGTTAAAAATTCAAACTTTTTAGTACTTAAAACACCCGCTAATGTCTGAAAACTTTTTGCATAACGAAAGAGTTTAAAAACACGAAAAAGTATAAAAATACGAAGAAGTCTTAACTCATGGAAAAATGGCAATATTGCGAGTAGATCAATAATAGCTCTCACAGATAAAATATACCTGAGTTTAGATCTAAAAATCGATCCAAAAGCTTTAAATAAATTTATTTTCTTAGAGAGAAAAGAGTCATGCTCCGCCCGCTTAACTATTATCTCACTTACACTGCTACTAACCCATAACCTAAATATATACTCAATAAAAAATATGATAGAGATCACGTAACTACTAAAGAAAAGAAGATAATCATTTACATGGTATTTAACTTCACGTATCAAAACAGCTACACTCACAAAAATGAGTGTAATCATTAAAATATCTATATATTTTTTATATCTGTATTTATCATTTTCGAGGAGATTATAGAAGAATTTTTTTCTTGCCTGATAGGACTTTGATGTTTGTAAAAAGTATGCTGCATCAACTATCAGGCGTTTTATCATAACTATTTAACCTAGTTTAGATTTTAGAAGTTCATTAACTACTTGAGGGTCTGCACTTCCTTTAGAAGTTTTCATTACTTGACCAACAAAGAAACCAAACAGTTTCTCTTTTCCACCTTGGTACTGCTCAACTTTATCAGGATTTGCAGCGATAATCTCATCACACATAGCTTCAATAGCACCGGTATCAGTCACCTGTTTTAAACCAAGTTTTTCTATAACACTATCAACGTCACTATCATTTTCCATTAGGTAGTCAAGAACCTCTTTAGCTGCTTTTCCACTAATAGTCTTATCGTCTACTCTTGCAGCTAAATCACCAAGTTTATCAGCATCTACAGGAGAATTTGTTATGTTAAACTCACCCTTTAAACGTGCAAGAAGTTCAACAGTAAGCAGAGATGTAGCAGTCTTAGCCGTTACACCTTTTTTACCCATCATCGCCTCAAAAAAGTGTGCCATCTCAACACTTGCAGTAATTACACCAGCATTGTACTCATTGAGTCCAAACTCTTTTACAAAACGCTCTTTTTTCGCATCTGGTAGTTCCGGAATCTTAGAATATTTTTCAAACATTGCATCACTAATCACTGCTTTAAGTAGATCAGGTTCAGGAAAGTAACGATAATCAGCCGCTTCTTCTTTACCACGCATAGAGCGTGTCTCTTGTTTTACTTGGTCAAAAAGACGTGTCTCTTGACATATCTCATCATCGTAAACGCCATCTTCCCAAGCTTCACTCTGACGAATCACTTCCACTTCAATAGCTTTTTCGATAAACTTAAAACTATTGATGTTTTTAATCTCAACACGAGTATAAAGTTTCTCATCACCTTTAGGTCTTATAGATACATTTACATCCACGCGGAAACTTCCCTCTTGCATATTTGCATCACCGATGTCTAAATAACGAATGATTGAGTGAAGTTTTTTAAGATAGAGAACTGCTTCTTCAGAACTTCTCATATCAGGCTCTGTTACTATCTCAAGTAGTGGAGTTCCTGCACGGTTTAAGTCTACTTTAGAGATATCACCATCATGAATATTTTTTCCAGCATCAGCTTCTATATGTGCAAATCCTACACGAATAGTTTTTTTACTTCCATCTTCAAAGTCGATATCTAAACTACCATTTTGAATAACTGGAGTGTAAAACTGCGTAATCTGATAGGCTGTAGGGCTATCTGGGTAGAAGTATGACTTTCTATCAAAGTAAGAAGTACGATTCACTGTAGCACCTATAGCCGTTCCAAGCATAGTTGCTTTTTGAAGAACTTCTTGGTTTAGTACAGGAAGAGCACCTGGAAGTGCTAAACAAGTTGGACAAGTGTTGGTATTTTGTTTATGGTTAAAACTCGTTGCACAAGAGCAAAAAAGTTTAGTTTTTGTGTTTAATTGAACATGGACTTCAAGCCCAATAACTACTTCAAACATAGAGTTCCTTAGAGAATAAATTATAATTATTCTATTTTAGCGAAACAAAGCTTTTATATCTCATAAAGCAGTTCTATTTGCATACAGAGGATTATTTTGTTATAATGGTTGTACGATAAATATTGAAAAAGCCTACCTTGTTGTGAAGCAAGCACGGAAAGTTATGGGTCTTATGTCTAAGATCGCCAAACTACCAAATGTATTTAACACCTACACTTTTCATTATCTATCATAGTTTCATATCGGTACATATATTTATAAATATATGCTTATTGAAGGAGAAAATTATGAAAACATCTACCATTTTTTTACTGCTATTTTTATCTTCAAGTCCTCTATTTGCACAAAATAGTTCAACACTCGAACTTGGGTTTGAAAATGTAAAAACAAACTATACTGATGTCCCTACTCTCAACATAGAGTTAAAGTCTCAAAAACAGAGTCATTTTGGATTTATCATAGAGTATGCAAACAATCTTTTTTCAATTACTAAAGAGAAGGATGAAAACTATAAAGTACATAGTCTGCACTTAGCGATGAACTATGAGTTTTAAGCTCTATTTAGTGTGTTTAGAGTAGAGTTTTTCGAGAAGTTTTGTCTGTTTTTTTGCTTCTGATAACTTCTGTTTATGTACAGAAAAAGCATCAAGTGCTAAGATAAGAAAAAGTGCGATAATAATAAAAAAAGTTGTGAGGAAGATAGCGAGTGAAAACCCAAAAGCAAGGGAAAACTTAAAAGTAAAGTAAGCACCAAAGAGCACTATAGCCCATGATGCTCCCTGCAAAAAGCTTATGATGCGATCATAAATGTCTTTTTGCATATGAAGAGTGACCTAGTGGTCTTCTACTGCTACAGCCGAACCGATATAAACAGTAGTAAGCATCATAAAGATAAACGCTTGTAAGAATGCCATAAAAGTAAGTAGTGCAAATGGAATCATTGGTAACAACCAAGGAGCAAGCATAAGGATTACCATTAAGAACATATCATCACCTTTTACATTTCCAAAAAGACGGAAAGATAAAGATACTAAACGAGAGAAGTGAGAAACTATCTCGATAGGGAACATTAACCAGTATAACCACCAAACTGGACCCATGAAGTGTTTGAAGTACTTGATAACACCCTGCTCTTTAATACCAACATAGTTGTAGTAAACAAATACAACTAAAGCGAGTGTAAGAGGCATCTCAAGAAATGCTGTTGGAGCTTCAAAACCTGGAATAACACCGATTAAGTTAGCGATACCAACAAAAAGACCGATAGTCGCGATAAGTGGAATGTACTTACGTGCATTCTCTTTACCCATAACATCAGTACCCATTTGTAGAACACCTTGAATATATGCTTCCATAAGATTCTGAGTACCCTTAGGAACTAGCTGTAGGTTTGACATAGCCATTTTAACTAATAGTAGTGCGAGACCTGCTGATAGTAACATGTGTGTAATATAGATGAATACCTTATCATGAGTGATAAGTCCGAAAAATGTAAACAATTCTGGCATAGAAGAGCTCCCTGTCTTAAAATAATTACGAGATTATAGTCAAAGTTGCATTAAAATATTATAAGTCTTACTATAATTTTGTATTCAATTTACAAATATAGGAATTTTCAACATGAATATCTTAAAACATTTTACATACATCAGCCTCTGTGCATCACTACTTATAGCTGCACCAGTAAATAAAAAAGAAGCAGAACTAGCATCTGCTATAGAACTAGGAAACAAAGGTTCAACTCTCCTCCTAAAAACTTTAGGTAAAAATATGAAAAAGAGTATGGGCAATGGTGGCGTTATGAAAGCTCTTGATTTTTGTTCTAATGAAGCTTACTCTTTAACTGAAAAAGTAAATCAACAACTGCCCAATGGTGTTCGGGTTAAAAGAGTGAGTGCAAAGTATAGAAGTCCTGCCAACAAACCAAGTGAAAAAGAGATAGCTGTCTTAAAATCATTTGAAACTATGAAAGAGTTAAATATCATTTTACCAAAGTATGTGGTAGAAAAAGTAGATACTCATGTTTATAAGTATTATAAACCTCTACTTATTAATAAAAAAGTTTGTTTGAAATGTCATGGAGTGATTAAAGATATTGACTTAAAACGTGAAATCGCTGGTAAATATCCTCTTGACACTGCTTTAGGATATAAAATGGGTGACCTGAGAGGTGCTGTAATCGTTACTATAGATAAGTCTGTAAAGTAGGTTCACACCCTACTCTACTTGGCAAACTCAATAGCTCTACTCTCTCGAATAACATTTACCTTGATCTCACCGGGGTAAGAGACTCTCTCTTCTATCTCTTTAGCAATCTCTCTCGCCATTAAAATAGACTCATCATCATTTACAAGTGTAGCATTTACTATGACTCTTACTTCTCGTCCGGCGTTTATAGCGTAGGACTGTTTTACACCACTATGAGATGAAGCTATCTCCTCTATCTCTGTTACACGTTTTAAAAATGACTCTAAAACTTCACGTCTAGCTCCAGGACGGGCAGCGGAGAGTGCATCTGCTGCACAGACTGCTCCACACTCTATAGTAAGTATCTCTTGCTGTCCATGGTGAGCATAGATGGCGTTTATAACTACTTCATCTTCATTAAAACGGCGACAGATCTCAGCACCTAAATCAACATGATTTCCATCATGGTCATGTGTTAATGCTTTTCCTATGTCATGAAGAAGCCCTGCTCGTTTTGCAAGTATAACATCTCCACCCATCTCAGCAGCCATTACACCAGCTAAGTGAGCCACTTCAAGGGTATGTGCTAGAGCATTTTGCCCATAACTAGCACGATAGCGAAGTCGTCCTATGAGTTTCATAAGCTCTGGATGCATAACACCAAGTTTCATATCCGAAACTAACTCTTCACCCTCACTTAAAATCTTAGACTCAAATTCATCACTTACTTTAGCAAATATCTCTTCGATACGTGCAGGCTGAATTCGTCCATCTTCTATAAGAAGTTGCAAAGTTTTCGTAGCAATCGCTCGTCTATAAAGATTAAAACTACTTACCTGAATGGCGTTTGGAGTATCATCTATGATGATATCAACACCAAGAAGTGTTTCAAGAGCTTTAATATTTCGCCCCTCTTTACCGATGATGCGCCCTTTTAGCTCATCATTTTCTAGATGTACTAAGTTTGTTAAACGCTCACTTGCAAACTCTCCTGCAAAACGACTTGTAGCCTGAGAGAGTATAAAGTTAGCTTTTCTCTCACCCTCTTCTCTTGCTTCATTTTCATATTTTCTAACTATATGAGCTATGTCACCACGAGATTTATACTCTATCTTTTTAAGTAAAATCTCTTTGGCTTCTTCTTGTGTCATTCCTGCACTATGCTCTATAGCATGGAGTGCTTCATCTATTTTCTTCTCATATTTTGCTTGTAGCGAAATCAGAGATTTTTCATTTCTATCTAAATTAACTTGTTTCGATTTTACTATACTCTCTTGAGTCTGAAGTTTTTCCTCTTCATTTTGTTTATATCTGGAGAAACTCTGCTCTTTACGGATAAGTGCATCTTCTCTTTGACTCATATCAGCTTTAGCTCGTGCCTTTGCACTATCAAACTCTTTTGTTGCTTCAAGTTCTATCTCTTTAGACTTGATATGTGCTCGTTCTAAAAGTGTCTGTGCCTCGTTTTCTATTACATTAGCTTTTGCTTTTGCTTGCTCAATATATATCTCAAAATTTGCATTTGTTAATTTTTTGGAAATGAAAAAACCGACAACCCCACTAACTATGGCAGTTCCGCCACCTAGTAGTATCTCGTTTAACATTTTTATTTCCTATATTTTTTCTCGGTGTTATTAGTAAATCACAGGCGATATCATAACTGTCGCATATGAACTCTTTGGTATAACAAAATTCTAGTTGTGTAAAAATTATATATGGTCTTTTTTGTAACTTTTCAAAGAAACGATCATACATCCCTTTTCCAAAACCAACTCTCTGTAAATTTCCATCTACCCCAACTGCAGGTACAATGGCAATATCAATTTTTTTTATATCTAAATATGTGTTTCCTGCCTCAAATATCCCAAATTTCTTCTTTTTGAGAGGCAATCTAAATGGTACCATCTTAAAACTTTCCCCAACCATAAATGGAATATAAATATCACAATTTTGTCTCAAAATATTTAGCACTTTTAAAATATTTGCTTCCATTGGTAGTGGATAATAAAAAAGTATTTTTGCTCTCTTTCTCTTTTTAAGCACTGCTAATAACTTCTTATTTATCAAAGATGTTTTATAGAGTCTGTTATGTTTAGAAGCACTTTTGAGCTTTTGTAAACAATTTTGCCGAAATGTCGTTTTATTTAGAGTCATATTTAATCTTTAATCGCTATAATTTTGTCTTCAATTGTGTATATTACACAAATAAAACAAAATATATAAATAAAAGGTCTTAAAAGATATGTCAAAAATTTCATTACTTTCAACTATTCTGGCGTTTAGTCTACTTTTTACAGCTTGTTCGGAAGAGGCAACAACTCATGAAGACGCGAACTCAATGCTCTCAACAAATGAGTTTATACTTACATCCCTTAACAAAACACAGTACAGAGTTACAAAATCACCTGATGGTTTCATAGTCAAAGGTGCTGAAGATAAGGTAATCATACTTGATATCTTTGCCACATGGTGTCCTCCTTGTCAAGCAGAGGCTTCACATCTCACTTCACTACAAGAAAGATACAAAGACTCTCTTCTCATCCTTGGAATAACTGTTGAAGATGGCATAAAAAACGAAAAACTTGAAGATTTTAGAACAGCATACAATGCAAACTATATCTTAGTAAACTCAAATGAAAATGGTCGTCTTATAGATGCAGTTGCTTCAAAACTAAACATAGGAAGAAACTTTGGTATTCCTCTTATGGCTATGTATAAAGATGGTAAATTAGTCAACCATTATCAAGGTGCAGTAGAAGAAGAGTTTATAGAAAGTGATATCAAAAAAGCTCTAGGGCACTAATGTTTGGTTTTATAAAAAAGAGTCTTAGCAAAACTGTTGAGGCTATTAAAACAGTAGCACCAAAGAAAAAAATCACCTTTACAAAAGATGAACTTGAAGATATTTTACTAGAAGCAGATGTAGAGTATGCACTTGTAGAGATCATCATAAATGAGATCTATCAGAGTAAAGTTACTCGTGAGATTCTGCGCTCAAAACTTCTTGCAACACTCTCTCATACTACATATAAAGCACCTGAGTTCAAAGCACCTTTTGTTGAACTTATAGTTGGTGTAAATGGAGCAGGAAAGACTACTACTATCTCTAAACTAGCACACAGATATAAAAGTGAAGGAAAGTCAGTTATTTTAGGAGCTGGAGATACATTTCGCGCAGCAGCTATAGAGCAACTTACACTCTGGTCTAAACGCCTAGATATTCCCATAGTATCTTCAAAACAGGGACATGACAGTTCTGCTGTTGCTTATGACACTATAGACTCAGCAAAAAGTAAAAACATAGACAATGTCATCATAGACACAGCTGGTCGACTACATACACAGACAAATCTCTCAAATGAGCTTATAAAGATAAACCGTATCTGTAACAAAGCTCACGAAGGCTCTCCTCATAGAACTGTTTTAGTTATAGACGGAACGCAAGGTAACTCAGCTATAGCCCAAGCCAAAGCTTTTAATGAGATGATAGGTATAGATGGTATCATCATCACAAAACTAGATGGAACTGCTAAAGGTGGAAGTATCTTCTCTATCGCCTATGCACTCGAACTTCCTATCATCTATGTAGGAACAGGTGAACAGCCTGAGGACTTAACACCGTTTGATAAATATGAGTTTGTTGATGGTCTATTAGATGCTCTTTTTGTAGAAGACGCTAGTTAATCACTTATGGGACTGAAGTCCCATCCCCTAATATAAAGGCTGTTCGGGGCTTGGACTTTAGTCCAACTTCTCTGACTTCTTTTATGAGACTAAAGTCTCATCCCCTTTTAGGTTTGAGGCTTGGACTTTAATCACAGAGGTAAAAATATGGCATTTTGTCATATTTTTACCTCTCATCTTTTTTTTCTATTATAATCACTCTCACATATAGATAAAGGTTTTAAGATGGCTAAGAAAAAAGTACTATTTGAGTGTCAACACTGTGGGCTTACAACTCCAAAATGGATGGGGAAGTGTACGAACTGTGGAGCATGGGATAGTTTTGTAGAACTAAATGAGCATCAACAAGAGGTAGTAAAACAGACTAAAACCACATCTTCTAAGTCAGCTAAAGCTGTAAGTATAAATGAGATAGTGGAGGAGGAAGTTTATAGATACTCCTCACTTGACCCTGAACTTGACAATGTTTTAGGTGGAGGAGTCGTTCCTGGTTCACTTACTCTCATAGGAGGAAGCCCAGGTGTTGGTAAGTCTACCCTACTCTTAAAAGTCGGTTCAAACATAGCAAGTCTAAATAAAAATGTACTCTATGTCACTGGTGAAGAGTCAGCAGGACAGATAAAACTTCGAGCAAACCGTCTTAACTCAAACCAAGACACACTCTATCTTTTAAGTGAGATACGACTCCAACAGATACTTGTAGAGTTAGAGCATCGAAGTTATGATTTTCTTATCATCGATTCTATTCAGACCATCTATTCTGAAGATATCACTTCAGCACCAGGTTCTGTTACTCAAGTGAGACAGATTACCTTTGAGTTGATGCGCATCGCCAAAGAGCGAAATATAGCCATATTTATCATCGGACATATCACTAAAGAGGGTTCTATAGCAGGTCCCCGTGTACTAGAGCATATGGTAGATACTGTTCTTTACTTTGAGGGTGACTCATCCCAAGAGCTTCGTATACTTCGTGGTTTTAAAAACCGTTTTGGTCCTACAAGTGAGATAGGTGTTTTTGAGATGCGATCAGAAGGACTTGTATCTGCAACAGATGTAGCTTCAAGATTTTTCAACCGTAACTCTCAGCAGAGCGGTTCTGCCCTTACAGTTATCATGGAAGGAAGCCGTCCTATCATACTTGAAGTTCAAGCACTAGTCTCAGAGTCTCATACTCCAAACTCTAAACGCCAAGCGACAGGTTTTGATAACAACAGACTAAACATGCTATTAGCCCTGCTTGAACGTAAGTTAGAGATTCCTCTTTCAGGGTATGATGTTTTTATAAACATCACAGGAGGAATCAAAATCACTGAAACTGCAGCAGACCTAGCTATACTCGCTGCAATTATTAGTAGTTTTCGTGATCGTGCCATCTCTAAAGAGACTATCTTTATAGGTGAAGTCTCTTTAGTTGGAGATGTTAGAGAGGTTTACGCACTCGATGTAAGACTCAAAGAGGCAAAAATGCAAAATATCACGAAAGCTCTTGTTGCAAAAAAACCCTTAGAAAAAAGTCCTATAAAGACTTTTATAGTCGATGAAGTAACGAAACTATTAGAGTGGTATTAAAATATTTCAGATAAAGCACATTTTTTGTATAAAAGTTGTATAATTGCACAATTAAAAATAGAGGGTTTAGAATGATTGATGCAGAATTTAGAAGTGAAGAGAGATTTTCAAGACTAGCACTAGCTTATGAGAGTGCAGAAGAGAAAAAATGTGTAAGTGAATGTGTTGAGCGCATCACAGCAAAACATACTATACAACCTGAAACATATACAACTAAAGTATCAAATGGTAAAGAAGTTTTAGTTATAGAGTATCATGACGATATATCACGTGAATCTGGTGCAATTTTTGAAGAGATGATAAAAGCTTTAGATGTAAAAATTTGTAACTAATTTCAATTATTCGCTATACTACTATAAAAATTAAGGACTTATAATGGCTGAAGAAGAGACAACAGAAGAAGAATCCGCACCAAAAGAGAAAAAATCAGGAAATATGCTGATGATTATCATCATCGTAGTACTATTTTT
>Ga0256826_1002327_pt1 | contig 11614 bp, 15 predicted proteins | sample CV79metaG_FD_185975 | JGI IMG/M metagenome (GOLD analysis project Ga0256826, IMG submission 185975) | Hydrothermal vent microbial communities from East Pacific Rise, Pacific Ocean - CV79 | ecosystem: Environmental > Aquatic > Marine > Hydrothermal vents | place: Pacific Ocean: East Pacific Rise... | reverse complement strand
TGAGCTTCCAGCTTTTGGTTAGGCTGAAGCCATCACTTCCGATAAGTTTTGCAAGAACTCTATTTAAGTATTTTAGAGTAATAAAAATATTATAATAATTAGTTCAAAGCAGTATAAAATATTGTTTTGGACATCAAAAAAGAAAGGAAATTAAGATGGATAGAAGAAAATTTTTAGGTTTGGGTCTAACAGCAGCAGCTTTAGTACCAGCAACTTTAAGTGCAGTAGATTTTAGAGAAACACAACCAAAGACTTGGGAGGCAGAAACAACTGCTGATGCAATTAAAGGTCTTTATGGAGATATTCAACTAATTGAAGAGGGTGTAACAATTAAAGCACCAAAATTAGCAGAGAATGGTGGAGCAATTCCAGTTTTTATTAAATCAGATATTGAAGCAAAATCAGTTGCACTTTTCCAAGATGCAAATCCTCGTTCAGCAGTCGCAGTATTTACTGTACCAGAGGGTGGAATAATTGATTATGGTGTTAAGATTAAAATGAGAAAAACAGGTAATATTACAGCAGTTGTTGAGGGTAAGAATGGTAAATTCTACTCAAAAGTTTTACCTGTTGAAGTATCTATTGGTGGTTGTGGAGGTTGATTTAACTCCATAAATATAAATTAATTATTAAAAAATAAAAAAATAAAGGAATAGTAAATGAAAGTTAAAGCAAAACTAAAAGATGATGTAGTTAAAGTTAAAGTACTTGCTAAGCATGTAAATGCTGGTCCAGAAGAGGCTGCAAAAAAGAAGATTGAGGCAAATTTTATTAAACAAGTTGTTGCAAAATGTAATGATAAAGTTGTTTTTGAGATGTCAGGAAGTGGATTTATATCTAAAAATCCTCTATTTAAATTTAAATTTAAGGGTGCTAAAAAAGGTGATGAGTTAGAAGTTACTTGGACAGACCTTAAAGGAAATACAAAATCAAAAGTTGCAAAAGTTAAATAACTTTTAACTTTAGATGATGGGTAACCTTTGGTTGCTCATCCTATAATCTAGTATTATTAAATCTTTTAGATTTTATAGTAGTGGATTATCAAAATCTAAATTAAAATCTAAATATAAATATAAAAGGATAAAGAGAATGAAAAAATTTACTATTTTATCTATAGTAACAGCATCATTGCTTTCTGTAGCAACTGCAAATGAAGTTACAAATCAAGACTCAACTATTGGTGATATTATAAAAACAGCGGTAAAAGAGACAAAAGTAACACCGAAATTAAAACAAATTAGGTTAGAAGAGACTCCTATAGAGAGTCAAAAAGAGATTAAATCTGATGTTTTTGATTATAAATTAGAGGCAAAAAAAGTAGCAGAAAATGTATGGTGTTTCTTTGGAGCATTAGATAAACCAACAAAAGAGAATGCTGGATATATGGTAAATAGCTGTTATATTAAAACAGATAATGGTTATCTTGCTATGGATTCAGGACCATCTTATCAGTTTGCTAAACAGTCTTATGAAGTTATGCGAAAAATTGCCGATTTACCAGTTAAGTATGTAGTAAACTCACATGAGCATGATGACCATTGGTTGGGTAATGATTTCTTTAAGAAAGAATTTAACGCAACTTTGATTGGGCCAGAGAGTATTAATAAAAACTATAAAGATGGTGATAAAACAAGAATGTATAATATATTGCCAGAAAATGCAATAAAAGGTACACATATTATTGACCTTGACCAAATAGTAAAAGAGGCATTTACTCTTACTCTTGGTGGTGAAGAGTTTAGAATTATTCCAATGGATGTAAAAGCTCATACTGGAGATGATGTATTTATCTATATGCCAAAACGAAAAGTTCTGTTTGCTGGTGATTTAGTTATGAATGGAAGAATAACATCAGGACGACACGGTTCAGTAATGGGACAACTAAAAGCATTAGCAATGATGCAAAAACTTGATTGGAAAGTTTTAGTCCCTGGGCATGGGTTTATTACAGATGCAAGAGCTATGGATGAAGCAAATTTATATTTTAAGCTTACAAAAGAGAGAATTCTTAAAGCAATTGATGAGGGTGTTGATGCTACTGAAATTAACGAAGTAGTTAAGCTAATAGAGTTTAAAGATAAAGCTATGTATGATATTTTAAATGCTCATAATATCGGTTTTGCTTTTGATGAATTAGAGATGTTAGAGTAGTTTTGTGTTAAAACTGAGTAGAACTATAATCTATATTTTAGTTTCTGTACTCTCTTTACCTCTTTTTGGATTAGATGTAGATTTTGATATAGATAAAATCTTATCTGATGCAAATCGTAGTAAAAAACATATAATGATATTTTTACATAAAGATAATTGTGGATATTGTGAGAGAATGTTATTTAATCTTGATGATAAAAATATTACAAAGGCTATTAAAAGAGATTTTATACTTTTAGATATAAATAGAGATGATGATGAGAGAGTCTCTTATCAAGGCTTTAATGGTACAAACTCTAATTTTATAAAGGCTCTTGGTATAGACTTTTATCCTTCAATAGTATTTATAGATGGATTTAGTGATAAAATTATTTATGGTGTATCTGGTTATAGAGATAAAGAAAAATTAATGGTAGTATTAGATTATATTAGTAGTAAATCATATAAAAAGATGAATTTTGAGGAGTTTAAAGATGAGTTGTTCTTTAATTAATGTAAAAAGAGATATTTTAACTATTAAGGTAGGTAAAGTTTTAGACCTTTTTATATCAAGAGTAGGTGACTCTAAACGAGCTAAAAAGTTAGAGATTACGGCTGATAAGAATGGTATATTAGAAGATAAATTTTATGCAAAGAACATACAACGCTCAATACTTATCACAACATTAGATAGTTATAAGTTAGCATCTCAAAATGGTATATTTGTAGAACGAGGTTCACTAGGAGAAAATATATTAATAGATTATAACCCATATCATCTACCAATAGGTTCTAGGCTTGTTATAGGTAAAGTTATATTAGAGATAACCCAAAATTGTACCTTATGTAAAAGTTTAACAAAAGTAGATAAAAAGTTACCAAAACTTCTGAAAGATGATAGAGGTATTTTTGCTAAAATAATTAAGAGTGGTACTATAACAAGAGGTGATATTATATATATTTAATGTTTAAACTACTTTTAGGAGTGGTTTTAACATCAAATAAGTGAGGTAATAATGAAGAGAGTAGTTTTATCTGTGGTAGTAGCAGGAGTTTTAAGCATATCGGCAAATGCATTTACATTAGGAAAATATGGAGAGATGAAGTTTGAAAAAGCTAATCAAAATGTCTATATTATGCATGGACCACCAATGGAACCAACTGTAGATAATGAAGGTTTTATGAATAATCCTGCTATTATAGAGGGAGAGCATAGTCTGATTATGATTGACCCTGGTGGAAATTATAATGTTGGAAAAAAGATACTTGCTGAGGTTGAAAAAATTAGTAAAAAACCTATTGTAGCAATTATTGATACTCATAAACATGGTGACCATTGGTTTGCAAATAAAGCTATGGCAGAGAAGTATCCTGATGTTAAGATTTACGCATTAGAGAAGATGATAGAGGTAAGTAAGGCTGGTGAGGCTGAGAAATGGTATGGAATTTTAGATAGATTATCTAAAAATTTAGAGGGAACAAAAGAGTTTCAATTCCCAACTATATCAATCAAAAACGGTGATAAGTTAGTAATTGATAATCAAACTTTTTATATTCATAGTCCTAAAAGAGCTCATACAGATACAGATGTATTAATTGTTCATGCTGAGAGTAAAACACTATTTTTAGGTGATAATCTGATGAAAAATCGTCTTGGTGGATTTGATTCTTCCTCAAGTATTTTAGGAAATATTAAACTACTTGAAGAGATAGAGTTAGCGCCAAAGCTTAATTTATATGTTCCAGGTCATGGACCATCAGGAGCTATGCATGAGACTATTGATCCATTTTTAAATTATATGAAAAAACTTGTTGTTGGTGCAAAAGAGGCTCTTGAAGAGGATATGGAGGCTTATGAGATTAAACCTAAAGTAGTTGAATCAATGAAAGAGTATCACACTTGGGATGCTTTTGATACACAAATGGGAAAACATCTTCAAAAAACTTTAGTAGAATTGGAGGCTTTAGATTCTGAATAATATATTATAATAATTATAACTTATATTATAATATAATATAATAGTAACTTTTGGTAGCATTCTAAATTAAATTGATGATGAATAGCTCTTTTAATTAGTATAAATTAAATATTATCTGTTATTATGTTTTTATCAATAAAATAGATAAAGGAATATATATGAGATTAGATAAAATTTCAACATTAATTGCATCTTTGATGCTAACAGTTACTCTATCACAGGCTTCTGTATTAACAGAACTTCACGGTACAAAGGGTGAAGCAGGAAGAGACTTAACAAATCTTGTAAGAAAACTTGACACTATTGATTATGCAACAGTTGGAAAAAATGAGCATATTGAAGTTCATTATTTTAATAAGTATAAAGAGAAAAACTTAGACTTGTTAAATTTTTATACTGTTATAGATAAAGCTTCTATGAGAGAGTTACTTATTAAGAATCCAGATTTTGGTGCTTATGCTCCATTTAACCTTTTGGGTTATAAAAAGTTAAATAATGCTAAAGATGGTGATACCACTTGGTATGGACATCTTAATACAGAAGTTATGCTTGATATTATTGGAGAGAATGATAAAGATTCAAGAGATAAGTTTACTGCAATGATATCAAAACTTGATAAACTTGTGGTTGATGAGATGAAACCAACGACTTCTAAAAAAATGGAGTTTACAGGAGAGCTTCCTGCTCAACCTCTTTTAAAGATGGTAAAAAAGTTTGAAGGTGTAGATGATATTGAAGAGTATGTAGAGGAGTTTGTAATGGCTCATGATACACTTTTTGGTAAAAGAGAGTTTATTATTGCTGGATTTATAGATTTAAAATTTGAATATGGTGATATGGATTTAGATTTTGATGAGTATGATGCATATTGGGTTTCATCACTTTGTCACTTTCAATTTTCAAACTCTGTATTTAATCATGATGCTCCTCATGCTGGTGTCTTTGCACCATGTTCTGTATATTTTTACATTCCAAAAGGCTCTAATGAGCTTCATGTTGGATATGCAACAGTAGAAAACTGGATAACTACAACAGGTATTAAAGATGAAGCTCAATTAAAGTATATGAAAAAGATTGCTGATGAGGTAATTGATGTATTTAAAGAGTTAGGTTTTGAGATAGAAGCTGGAACAGGTGGAGAGTCTGCAAATGCTGTTAAAACACCTAGAGACTTATCAGATGAGATTGCTGAACTTAAAGATATAGTTTCTCACTTATCAAAAGAGATAGAAGAGTTAAAAAAAAAAGAGCCAACTAAAGCAAAAACTATAGAGGTTGAGTCAAAAGTAGAAGACAAAACATTAAAAGTTAAAAAAGTAGTTCAACTCCCTAAAAAGGAGTTTACTACAGCTAAAATGATAATTTCAGATAAAGCTCCAAAAAATCTTACAGCATATTATGCTTCTAATCCACAAAGTATAGATTCTATTACAACAAAACTACAAGCTAATGGCTTTACTATACTTGGAAAAAATGAGATATTAAAAGGTAAAGTAGTTATAACAATTACAAATAATGAACTTACAAAAACAAACTCTTTTGTATCTACACTAAATATTTTAGTTAATGGCATAGATGAAGTTCGTGTTCAAAATCCATCATATTTTGGTGCTGCATATCTTCAAAAGAACTTTAAATATGGTCAATTTAAATCTACTCTTATATCATTACAATCAGTTTTGGGTGATATGTATGAAGTTTCAGATATTAATGAATTTAGTGAGTTAGAAGATTACAATTTTATGTTTGGTATGCCTCATCTTGATGATACTATAGTATTAGCTGAAGGTGATAATTTATTGGAAAAATTAACTGGCAAAAATTCAGAAAAATATGTTGCATATAGACTTAAGTTACCAAATGGTGCAACTCTTATTGGGCATAAAATGCGTTCAAGAGATAATAAGTTTTTAAATAAAGTTGAAGCAGGGAAGAATGCTCAATTATTACCTTATCAAGCAATGGTTAAAGATGGTAAAGCTTATATGCTAGACCCTAAATTCTATTTAGCATTATCACTACCTCTTTTAACAATGAGTGACTTTATGAAAATAGCAACAACTCCTGATAAAGTTGAAGAGACACTAAAAAAAGCATATAAATAAAATTTTATATACTTTTGCTAACCTCAAACCAGTAAGTTTCACTTCTATTGAGGGTAGCTTTTTTTCTTTTTTCAAAATGTTTAGATATATTAAAATTTTTTTTTCCATAATTAGCTTTATACTCATTAATAAAATCATTATACTCTGCCTCTTTAATAGCAGTAATATTATAAGTTACTTTATGGTAAATTAAACTATTAATATTAATCTCTTCTCTAATAGTTTCGTTAAGGCTAATACCAGCATAACGACTCTCTTTTTCAAGGGTTATATTCATTTCAATATATGTACGCATTGATGCAATTGTATGCTCTAATTGGATAATTGTAGTATCTGTTTTTTGTTTGATAATGGTTGCAAATTCTTGAGAGTATCCCCATGAACCATCAAGTTGTAAATCCATATCAAAGATAGATTTTATAAACTCTTTTATATCATTATCTGATTTAATTTTATTAAATAAGGTCATAAATTTAAACTCCTTTTTTGTATAATTATAGCTAAATTAAATCAAACAGTTTATTAATAAAGGATTTTATATGAATGGAATAATTACAAAGGTTATTATCTTTCTTTTACTAATCTATTCAAACCTATTTGCTCTATCTATTGAGCCAAAAGAGGCAATGCAGTTTATAGGAGATAAAAATGTTCGTTTTATCTTAAGTGATAACACACAAGAGTATATAAGAGAGCATATTACGGGGTCAATATTAGTATCTATTCATGATATAAATCTTAAAAATAATCAAGATATAGAGAAATATTTAAGTCTAAGAGGAATTAGTAATAATCATCTTTTAATTATATATAGTAATATCTCTATATCTAATGCTTCCTTATTAGAGGAGTTCTTTAACTCTATTGGACATAAAAAAGTTGTTATATTAAATAATGGTTGTAGTGGAGTAAAGTTGTTAGACCCTAATCAAAAGATTTACAATGATTTAAAATCAAAAAAAGAGAAAAATAAGATATTATTAACTTTAACTAAAGATGAAGAAGAGTTAAAAAAATACAAAAATAAGATTAAATCTATAGATGCAAAGATGGATATGATAAAACCAAATTTCTTGATTTTGCAAGGAGATGAACCAAAATATCCGATAAGTGAATATATTATTGATAATAATAGAGAATCAAAAATAGCCCCTAAGATATAATTAACACAAACTTGCATATAATAGAATAAATAATTTAAAAAGTAGAGAATATGGAACAAAATAATGCGTTTAAAGTTTTGGCTGAACAGTTGGGTATATCCAATAAAAAAGCTAAAGTGCTTATTGATAGAGGTTTAGTTTATGTTGGTCAAAATAAAGTTAAAATAGCAAGAGCTTTAATCAATGAAGATACAAAATTTAGAGTAGAGAGTGTTGCTGATATTAAGATATTATATGAAGATGATGATATAATTGCAGTGGATAAACCAGCCTTTTTAGATAGTTATGATATTCAAGATAGCATTCCTAACTCTGAACTTTTGCATAGATTAGATAGAGATACATCTGGTGTGCTTCTTTTGGGTAAAAATGAGAAGTTTATTAAAAAAGCTGTTGAAGAGTTTAGAAATAGAAGAGTTAAGAAGATTTATACTGCATGGGTAGATGGTAAGTTTTTTGAAGAGACTATTATTGATGCACCGATTCATACAATCAAAAAAGGTAAGGCAATATCTAAGATAGATGAAAGAATTGGGAAAAAAGCAATTACAAAGGTTACTCCTATTGAGATTCAGGGTAAAAAAAGTAAAGTGTTGATTGAGATTGGAACAGGAAGAACTCATCAAATTAGAGTACATCTCTCTCATATTGGTCACTCAATTGTGGGGGATGAATTATATGGAAGTAGAACAAAATCAAATAGAGTACTTCTTCACTCTAAACAAATATCAATATTTAAATATAGTTTTGAAGCAAGAGAACCAAAAGAGATTTTGAAATATAAGTAAAATATAAGGATTAGATTTTTTTCATAAGTAGATTCTGAATCAAGTCTAATATTTTATTCTATTTAAATTTTTATGATGGTTTATTTTGATTAAATATACTAAATATGAATATTGAATTTTTATTTAAATCTATTTCATAGTTGATAGTATATGTTTTAAATATCATATCTCTAATTCTTTCATCATCAAAATAATAAGAAGCTCTATATTTATATGGAAATGTTGGAATTTGGTTAATTTTTATGTTTAAATCTTGATTGAATTTTCTACTTACACTTATCTTGTCTTTAGCAATATATTTTAAAATTATTAATAGTTCTTTTTGATACTCTTCTGTTCTTATAATTTTCATTAATTACTTTCTAGTTCTATAAAAAACTGTTCAATTTCATTATCTGATTCTTCTTGAGTAAGAAGTTTTATCTTTCCATTGTGTACATCGTCTCTAATTTGATGTAATTTCTTTTTTCTTTCATAAAAGTAGGGGTCTAACTCTAAATTTTTATCTTTTATCACACTAATATCTGTATTATGTTGATTAATATAATTCATAAAGTTTTGAATATAGCTATCTTGAACTTGAATTGACAAAATTTGCATAATAAACTCCAAATAATTTATTTTGATATAATATTATATCAAAAGTTAAGTCTAGTTCACTTAACTTTGAAATTTAATTAAAAATAGCACTCTTGTATAATATAAGAATTCTCATCCAAGCCTAGATAATAATTTTGATTTAAGTTGAAATTACTATAATTTGTAAAATATATAAAGATAGGAAAGATATGGCAAGTTTTGAGAATGTAAAAGTTACAATTGAGGGTAATAGTTATTTTGATGGAAAAGTGACAAGTAGAAAATTAGAGTTTAGTGATGGAGCAGTAAAAACTTTGGGAGTTATGCAGATTGGTGAGTATGAGTTTGGTACAGATGCACCAGAGTTAATGGAGATTACATCTGGTGAAGCAGAGATAAACCTTGATGGTAATAGTTGGCAAGAGGTCAAATCGGGCGAGAGTTTTAATGTTGATGGTAACTCAAAATTTAAAATAAGAGCAAAAACTTTAGTAGATTACTGCTGTAGTTATCTATAAGTAAGAGATTAAATATGCAAAAAAATATAGAAGATTTAACAGTCCAAGAGCTTCAAGAGTTGGCAACAAATTTATTAAAAGAGTATAGAGAAGAGCAGGATGAGTTAGAGTATGCTAATGATGAGTTTGAAGAGGCATTAATAGAAGAGAATTTAGATGTTTTTCGTAAAAAGATAAAGCAGACAAAGGCACAAATTAGAAAATTACAAGCAGAAGTTTGATAGAACAATCTTCTATAGAGTCTTTAAAAAACAGTCTTGATATTGTTGATGTTATTGGCTCTTTTATTGAACTTAAAAAGGCTGGTGCAAACTATAAGGCAAATTGTCCATTTCATGGTGAAAAAACACCCAGTTTTGTGGTAAGCCCTACCAAGCAGATATATCATTGTTTTGGTTGTGGTGTGGGTGGAGATAGTATTAAGTTTCTTATGGAGCTTGAAAAATTAAACTATCCCGAAGCGATAGAGAAATTGGCCTCTATATATAATTTTTCACTTAGTTATACTAAAGGTCAGAGTGATTATGGTGAGCTTACAAGAGTTCTTAAAGAGGTTCAAAAATGGTATGTTAAAAATCTTGACTTAAACCAAGAGAGTAAAAATTATCTTTATAGTAGGGGTGTTAGTGGTAGCTCTATAGAGGAGTTTGAGATTGGTTTTGTAGCTAAAAGTAGTAGTGTCTTAAACTTTTTAAATAGTCAGCTTTTACCATTGGCAAAGGCTAATGATGCTGGAGTTGTTGCTCTTGATGAACAATCAAATTTTTATGCAAGATTAGTAAACCGTATTACTTTCCCTATATATTCATCAAACGGTTCTATTGTTGGATTTGGTGGGCGAACTACAACAAATCACTCTGCAAAATATATAAATTCACCCCAAACAAAACTTTTTAATAAATCTCGTATTTTATATGGTTATCATAGAGCAAAACATACAATATATTCAAATAAACGATTAATAGTTTGTGAGGGTTATTTAGATGTTATTATGTTTCATCAAGCTGGATTTAAAGAGAGTGTTGCCACATTGGGAACTGCTTTAACCTTAGAGCATCTGCCACTTTTAAAGAAGGGTGAACCCAAAATTATACTAGCTTATGATGGTGATAAAGCAGGGGTAGAGGCCGCATATAAGGCCTCTATTTTATTAACAAATAATGGATTTGATGGTGGTGTTGTTTTGTTTACAGATGACAAAGACCCTGCTGATATGATTGCAAATGGTGATATTCCAGAAGTTGATAAGATGTTAAGAGAACCTAAACCATTGATTGTTTTTATTCTTGAAAAAATAGCAACTTCTTACAATCTTCAAGAGCCAAAATCAAAAGAGAGTGCATTTTTTGAGATGAAAAAATATCTCTCATCATTAAGTCAAATTTTAAATGACTCTTATATTCCCATAGCTTCATCAATATTGGGAGTATCACCTAATCTATTTTTACAACAAACAATCACTCCAACTCAAAAGATAGTAGAACAAAAAGATGATATTACATATCTTTGTATTATAAAAACTATATTAGAAAATCCTAATTTAATAGATAGTGTAATTGATGTTGTTCCTGTGGAGATTTTTGGAAGATATAGAGAGTTATTTCAAACTGTTGTAAGAGGAGATTTGACAAATCCAAATTTAATGGGTTTATTAGTAGATGAGACTTTAAAGGTTATGAGTCAAAAAGAGCTACAATCTACACTAATAAATTTAATACTAAAAGAGTATTTAATGGATATTAAAAGAGTTACAAATAATCAATCTATTGATTACAAAAAGAGAAGTTTTATAATTAGAAAGATAAGAACAGATATAATACCAAGATTAAAAAAAGGGGAGTTAGTAGCGTATGAAAGCAATATCATTATTTAGTGGAGGGCTTGATAGTTGTTTGTCTATTAAGCTTATAAAAAATCAAGGTATAGATGTAATTGCAATGTATATTGATACAGGATTTGGAGGCACAAAAGATAACAGAGAGCATCTTGAAAATATGTGTAAGCAGGTTGGAGCAGAGCTAAGAGTTGTTAATATTAAAGAGCAGTTTATTCAAGATATTCTATTTGACCCAAAATATGGTTATGGCAAAAATTTTAATCCGTGTATTGATTGTCATGCTAATATGTTTAGAGTGGCAAAGGGTATGATGAAAGAGTGGGGTGCATCGTTTTTAATCTCTGGTGAAGTTTTAGGGCAAAGACCAATGAGCCAAAGAGCTGAGGCTTTAGGAAATGTGCTTAAACTTGCTAATACAGAAGGGCTTTTAGTTCGTCCATTAAGTGCTAAACTACTTGAACCTACAATTCCAGAAATAGAGGGTTGGATTGATAGAGATAAACTATTGGATATAT
>Ga0256826_1002326_pt1 | contig 11618 bp, 11 predicted proteins | sample CV79metaG_FD_185975 | JGI IMG/M metagenome (GOLD analysis project Ga0256826, IMG submission 185975) | Hydrothermal vent microbial communities from East Pacific Rise, Pacific Ocean - CV79 | ecosystem: Environmental > Aquatic > Marine > Hydrothermal vents | place: Pacific Ocean: East Pacific Rise... | reverse complement strand
TCAAAAGTATTTTAAAAAGGGAATGAGTTCAGGACTTCTTAGTTTTGAAGTAGAAAGTAAAGAAATTGCTTCTACTATTGTAGATGCTGCAGAGCTTTTTTCAATTGTGGCAAATATTGGAGATTCTAAGTCTATTATCACGCATCCTGCCTCAACAACGCATCAACAGCTTTCTGCGGATGAGTTAGTTAAATGTGGGGTTCCTGCCGGAATGATTCGTCTGAGTATTGGTTTAGAAGACAAAGACGATATCATAGCTGACTTAACGCAGGCATTAGAGCGAGCTTAGGTGAAAGTAGAGACAAAAACGGCGCATTTTACGAATCCTCTTTATTTAGAGAGTGGTCGGATTATTGAGCCTTATGATATTACTTATGAAACCTATGGTGAGTTAAATGATGATAAGTCTAATGCCATCTGGGTAACACATGCCTTAACGGGTTCGCATCATGCAGCCGGGACGTATGAAAATGAGAACAAGCCAGGTTGGTGGGACGCACTAATTGGTCCAGGTAAAGCTTTAGATACGGACAAGTACTTCGTAATCTGTACGAATGTTATTGGTTCATGTTTTGGCTCAACGGGTCCTATCTCGGATGATTATGCTACGCAAGTTCCTTACCGTTATAAATTCCCTGTTGTAACGATTAAAGATATGGTCAAAGCACAGAAGATACTTTTTGACTCTTTAGGTATTTATAAACTTGAAGCGATTGTAGGTGGTTCTATGGGAGGAATGCAAGCCCTTCAAGCTGCCGTTGATTTTCCCTCTTTTGCTAAAAAGGTCATTGCCTTAGCAACAACACATGCCACGCGTCCTTGGGCTATTGCTTTTAATAAGATTGCTCAAGAAGCGCTCTTAGAAGATCCCGCTTTTAAAAAAGGGCAGTATGATCCGGCAGACATTAAAGTGACGGGTTTAGTTGGTCTTGCCGTAGGAAGAATGGCAGGTCATATTAGCTTCCTTTCGCCTGATTCTATGGACAAAAAGTTTGGACGTGAGTATAAACGTACCGATGGTCTGTATGAACTCTTTGGAAAGTTTCAAGTTGAGTCTTATTTAGAGTACAATGGCTATAACTTTACGAAATGGTTTGATCCCCTTTCGTACCTTTACATCACGAAGGCGATTAATATTTTTGACCTTTCTAGGGGTTATGACTCGTTAGAAGAAGCTCTTGTTCGTGTGAAGTCTGATTTATTCTTAATTAGTTTTGAGGCTGATCTACTTTTTGAGCCAAAAGAGTCGCAAGAGATATTTAATATTATGCAAAATATTCATCCCAAAGAGAAAAGCTCTTACCTGAATGTCAAGAGCTCTTATGGGCATGATGCCTTTTTAGTAGAAGTAGATAAATTTGAAGATTATATAAGGAATGCCTTAGATGCCAGCAGTGAAAACGGACTTTAGAAAAGAGAACTTAGTAGATTTTGAACAAAAACTTGAAGATGCCAAAAAAGTTTTAGAAAAACTTATGGACCCTGAACTTACCCTTGATGCTAGTGTTAAGTCTTACAAAGAGGGAATGAAAACCCTTCAAGATGCACAGAAGATTTTGGAAGTTGCAACCTTAGAATTTGAAAAAGTTCAAGGTGAAGGTAACGGTGCCTGATGAGAGCAGCAATACTTCAAATCCCTTCAGTGGGAATGTCAGCATCTAAGTTTGATTATTATTTACGTATTGCCAAGTCAAAAGGGTGCAAGGTTGTAGTCCTTGGAGAGTACCTTTTGAACCGTTTTTTTAAAGAGCTTGAAAAAACACCTATTGCTATGATTAAAGAGCAGAGTGACCACCATCTTAAAACTTTAAAAGCACTCTCTAAAGAGTATGGGGTGAGTATTATTGCACCCTTAGTCATTGTAAAGAAAAAAGAGCCTTATAAAACAATTGTAAAGTTCTCACCGACATCAACGACCTATTACCATCAACAAATTCTCATTAACTACAAGCATTGGAATGAAGAGAAGTTTTTTGCTAATGAAGTAGCCCCTTTAAAAGCACCTATGATCTTTACGGTAGATGGTTTTAAGTTTGCAGTTATGGCAGGTTTTGAACTTCATTTTGATGAGTTTTGGCAAGAGGTAAGTGCAAAGAATGTAGATGCTGTTTTACTTCCAACCGTGTCAACATTTGAGTCACATGAGAGATGGAGAGAACTAATTAAAATGAGAGCCTTCACTCACTCATGTTATGTAATTAGAGCCAATCGTATTGGGGATTATCAAGAGAGTGAAAAAATCACATGGAACTTTTATGGAGACTCTTTAGTGGTGACTCCTGATGGTGAAATAGAAAACACCTTAGGTAACCAAGAAGAGTTACTGATGATAGACTTAGATAAAAAAGCAGTGAAAGATTCCCGTAAAGGTTGGGGATTCAAAGAGGCATTAACTAAACGAAAATGAGAAGTTTAATACCTGCCTTTTTCTTTGCTTTTTTTCTGTTTAGCCCTTTGCTTAATGCAGAGTTTATACTCTCAAGCAAGAGTCAAAATGTAGAACTTACTAAACTTCCTTATTATGAAGACAACTCTTCTCAGTTGAGTTTTGAGGCAGTAAAAGCTAAAACTTTTCTTCCTGCACAAACCGAGGTTGCAAGTTTTGGTTTCACCTCTTCTACGTACTGGTTTAAGGTGGAACTTAAAACAAAAGAGGATGCTCAACTTTACAAGTGGTGGTTAAGTGTCTCTTATCCTTTACTTGAAAAAATTGACGTTTATAGCTGTGATGATAAGGGTAAGCTTTTATCTGTACGAAAAAGTGGAAAACTAAGACCCTTTGCTGAACGTGAAGTAAGTGACAGAAACTTTCTTTTTCAACTTAATGCTAAAGTAAATCAAAATCTTTACATTCGTGTGCAAACTGATAGTTCGATGCAAGTTCCTATGAAGATTATGAGTTCAGAGGAACTCTTTACACAGTCCCAATCTTCTTGGATTATATCAGGTATATATTATGGAATATTCTTACTGATATTCTTTTATAATATCATTGCTTTTATCTATACTCCTACAAAAAAATATTTTTATTATATTGTTTTTATTTCGGCTTTTATTATCTATCAACTCTCCTTAGATGGTCTGGGAATGCAGTACCTATGGTCAAATTGGAACTGGATGGTTAGAAATGGAAGTGGAACGATGATGGGGATGATGATATTTTTTCTTATCCAATTTTCAAGAGACTTCCTTGATACTGCCGAACATGTTCCTCGTTTAAATAAAGTGCTTATTGGAATCTCTTTAGTGATGCTAGTCGTAATGATTCTAGCAACCTTTCGACCTTATGCAGAGGTGATTTTAGTTATTGCTGGAATTTCGGTGTTACTCCCTTTACTCCTCATGTTCTCTGCTGTTGTGGCATATAAAAAGAAGTTTTATCCTGCCCGTTTTTACATCATAGGATGGAGTGCCTTTCTTACGGGTTCTGTACTTTTTGCAATGAATAAGTTTGCCTGGATAGATGGGTTTTCTTTTTTAGCCTACGCGCAACAAGTAGGTTCAGCCTTAGAGATGGTCTTCTTATCATGGGCTTTAGCTGATCTTCAAAAACAGTCAGAACATGAGTATGTCGATAAGTTGAATGGACTTAATACCTTACTTCAAGAGAAGGTAAATGAAAATGTTGTTTTACTTCGTAAGAATGATAAAATCTTGATTGAACAGTCTCGTTTTGCAGCTATGGGTGAGATGATTGAACAGATTGCGCATCAGTGGCGACAACCGCTTAATACCCTGGCCCTGTTAAATCAGAACTTTTATTTTAAGATACAGTTAGGTAATGTTAAAAAAGACGATGCCGTGACTACTCATGATCAGATTAATGAACAGCTTCAGTATATGTCTCAAACGATTGATGACTTTAGAAACTTCTCAAACCCGAGTAAAAATAGGGAGTTGTTCTGTGTCGAAGATGTTATTCAAAGTACTCTAAACTTGAGTGATGGAAGTCTAAAAGAGGCAAAAATACAAGGGCATATGTTTAGTGAAAAAGAGCATTTTATAAATGGGATTGCGCAAGAATTAACTCAAGTTTTTATGAATCTTATTAAAAATACACAAGACGCAGTACTTGAGAAAAAGATAGTACGACCCATGTTGAAGTTCTCTGTGAGTGAAGAAGATGAAAATGTCATCATACGTGTTCAGGACAATGCTGGTGGAGTTGATGAAAGTAAATTAGCCACTATATTTGATGTCTATTTTTCCACCAAAGGTAAGGGTGGCTCAGGATTAGGTCTTTATATGTCAAAAGAGATTATTGAAAAAAGCATGTCTGGACAAATTAGGGTAGAAAATGCCAACGGTGGTGCGCTATTTATCATAAGCTTACCTAAGGGAGAGAAGTAATGTTAGAGTATTTTAATCGACAAGTTCAGTTGTGGGGTGAAGAGACACAATTGTCTCTTCAAAGTAAAAAGATTGCTATTATTGGTTGTGGGGGATTAGGCTCTTCTTTGGCTTTTGCCTTAGGTGCTTCTGGAATTGGTGAGATTCATCTTGTCGATTTTGATGAAGTTTCTGTACATAACATTCATAGACAGATAGCTTTTAAAATTGGGGATGAAGGCAAGCCTAAGTCTGCCGTTGTAACACAGAGCATTATTGATAGATGTCCGTATGTTAAAGCAGTTGAGCATAACTGTGATTTTGAAAGTTTTGCTAAGAAAAATATAGAACTTGACCTCATTATAGATGCAACTGATAATTTACCTGTGCGTTCAAAAATAAATGCTTACTCTAAAGAGATTAAGAAACCATGGGTTTATGGTTCTGTTGAAGAGTTTAATGGTCAAGTCTGTTTCTTTGAAAACTCCTCTTTTGATGTCTTTAAAGTGAGTGATAAAAAACCAGGAGGTATTGCGGCACCTATTGTGATGCATATTGCTTCTTTACAAGCAAATTTAGCCTTACGTTATTTAGCAGGTTTGAGTATTAAAAAGGATTATTTGTATTATCTGTTTTTTAATGATGAGGGTGAATTAGTGACGCAGAAGTTTGGATTGCCTACTACTTAGTAGGCAGAAAAAGTTTTATAAAGTTGAGATGTATTCCGAAAGTTTAATAATCTCTTCGTCAGTTAAGGGTTGACTCTGACCTCTCATAACGGCTTTCATTTTTCCACCATAAGTTCCATCATTATAACCATGAAGTGCGGCTTGTGTTTTTTCTCTTGGCCAACCGGCGATACTTTGAGAAGCATTTAGAGCAGACTTTTTACCATCTTTTCCATGACATGAAGCACATTTTACATACAGAGTTGGACCGTGAGCAGGTTCCGTTACTTTCGCGACAACTTGCGCTTTAGCTTGTGTGTTTTCATTAGTTTGTTGAACAACTTTTTTAGCTTCTTTGATGGCTGAAATCTTATCGTCCACAACAGTTTTTGTTTTCTTTTCTTGCTCAGGTGCACCACTACAAGCACTTAAAAGTAGTAGTGTGAGTGTTGAATAAATAATAGTTTTCATATAAAGTATAGGTCCTTGAAAAAGTATAATATGTAATAAATTTATAGAATAATAGTCTTAACTTGCTAAGTAAGCTATTGAAACCTAGACATAGAGCTAACTTTAAAGCTACTTTTAAGTTACAGAGCTATTAAAAAAAGGTATAATTCTAAAAAAATAATAGAAGAATTTACCGCATGCAATTTGAATCTTATCCTTTTGAAAAACTTACTACTTTACTTGCTGATATTAAAGCGCCTAACGATAAAGAACTTATCGCTTTAACCATAGGTGAACCCCAATTTGAAACGCCTTCTTTTATTCAAGAAGCCTTACAAAACTCTTCTGCACTTTTGAAAAAATATCCAAAGACTGCCGGTGAAGTTGAGACAAAAGAAGCAATGAAAACTTTTAACAGAACACGTTTTAATGTGGAGCTAAAAGATAGTGAAATTATTCCTTGTTTTGGAACCCGTGAAGTACTTTTTAATTTCCCTCAATTTCTTCTTTTTGATGTGAAAGAACCGGTAATGGTCTTTACGAATCCTTTTTATCAGATTTATGAGGGTGCGGCTATTGCAAGTCGTGCAAAGATGGTTCTGCTTAACCTAACTGAGCAGAATTCTTATAAACCAAATATGAGTGAAGCGCAGATGCAAGAGGCGGATTTAGTTATTTTAAACTTTCCCAATAATCCTACGACTTCTGTACTTAGTTTAGATGAACTAGGAGAGTGGGTTCAACTAGCGCTTAAGTATGACTTTGTACTCTTAAATGATGAGTGTTATTCAGAGATTTATACCTCTACACCACCACCATCTCTACTTGAAGCTTCTGTTCATGTAGGAAATGTAAGTTTCAAAAACACCTTAGTCATTAACTCTATCTCAAAGCGTTCATCTGCTCCAGGTTTACGTTCGGGCTTTATTGCGGGAGATGCAGAAATTTTAAAAGGCTATATGCAGTACAGAACTTATGTAGGTTGTGCGTCTCCTCTTCCTCTTCAAGCGGCTGCAACTGTTGCATGGCTAGATGAAGAGCACGTTGCCGCTTCACGACAAATTTATAAGAAAAATTTTGAAATTGCTAAAGAGATTTTAGGCACTCCAACACCGGATGCAAGTTTTTATATCTGGTTAAAAGTTAATGATGAGATTGACTTTACTAAACGACTTTTTGAAGGCTTTAATGTCAAAGTCCTTCCTGGCTCTTTTTTAGCACGAGATAATGAACAGGGTGAAAATCCTGGTAAGGGTTATGTTCGTCTTGCTTTAGTGCATGATGAAGCGAAAACTCGTATTGCTTTAGAGGCGGTGAAATCATGTCTGAACTCTTAGTACAAGTTCGTGAAAAGTCTATTGAGGCGGTTCATGTAGGTGATATTAAAGCCTTGTATACCTTAGTTGAAAACCATCATGCGGACCTTACAGATGAGATAGAACAAGGTCTGTATGGAAACATCTTAGATTTAGCCCTTGAGTTGTTAACCAATACGTTAGAAACTCAAGCTAAACTGTCATTAACGAAAGATCAAGAGAAGTACACGCTAAGAGCTTTGTATGAGTACGCAATCTCACATTATAGTGGTGAACAGTTCTTAGATGCTAAGGCCTTGTTTGAGGTTTTAGAAGGTACAGCAAAAGAAGAAAATTTTCAAGAATCAATGAGAATTCATGCAAGTGCTTGTGCACAAAAAATTGATATTAATGAATTTTTAGATAAATATTGTGAAGTAAAAGAGAAAATGGACGATTTTTATATAACAGAGTTTACAAAAGAGGCACAAAAGTTGCTAGATATGGCTAACACAAAGAAGGACTCATAATGAAAATACACTTTATCGGTATTGGTGGCATTGGGATCTCGGGTTTAGCAAAATTTATGTTGGCACAAGGCCATGAAGTAAGTGGTTCAGATATCTCAGAATCTGCCATTACTAAAAAGCTTGAAGTGATGGGAATGAAACTAACGATTCCCCATGACGCGAGTGCTATTACAGAACAAGAATTAGTAATTCACTCGGCTATTATTCGTCCTGATAACGTGGAAGTAGTAGCGGCAAATAAGAAAAATATCAAGGTACTTGCACGTAGAGAAGCACTTCCTTTTATCCTGGAAGGAAAACAAGTGTACGCCGTGTGTGGTGCTCATGGTAAGAGTACAACGACAGCGATCTTAGCTTCTGTTTTAGAAGGTTCTGCAGTAATTGGTGCAGAGTCTAAACAGTTTGGTGATAATGTTCGTCATCATGAGGGTGATAGACTTCTTTTTGAAGCCGATGAGAGTGATGGGAGTTTCTTAAACTCTAACCCTTATTGCGCGATTGTTCCTAATGCCGAGCCTGAGCATATGGAGTATTATGATTATAACTTTGACCGTTTTTATGATGCTTACCGAACCTTCATAAGTTCAGCAACCTTGCGTATCATTAATGCAGAAGACCCTTTTCTTTCGACTATTGAGGGAGAAGCAGTTCGTCTTTATCCCAGTAAAGATATTAAAAACATAGAGTTCGTGCTTATTAATGATGAACCCCATACGCGTTTTGAACTTTTAGATATGGGTGTGTTTGAAGTATGGGGCTTTGGTGAGCATATTGCAATTGATGCAGCTTTAGCTGTGCTTGCTGCTATTCATACCCAAGAGGTTGAAGAAGTTCGTGATAACCTTCTTGGCTTCAAAGGTATCAAAAAACGTTTTGATATTATTAATAAAAACAGTTCTATTCTTATTGATGATTATGGTCATCATCCCACAGAGATTAAAGCAACGCTTGAGTCGGTTAAGGCCTATGCAGACCTTATGGGAATTGATAAAATTACGGCTATTTGGCAACCGCATAAGTACAGCCGTACTATTGATAACTTAGACGCTTTCATTAAGTGTTTTGAAGGCGCTTCTGAGCTTATTATTTTACCGGTATGGGCCGCGGGCGAAGCGAAACGTACCATCGACTTTGAAAATGATTTTAAAGCCTACCACCCTTTAATGGCAGACAGTGTTAAACGCTCAAATAATGACTTAGACATCATTAAAGACAACAAGGTACTGAAGTCTCTAGACAAAGGTCTTATTGTAGGTTTTGGCGCCGGTGATATCACCTACCAACTTAGAGGAATCGCTTAATGGCTTACCTTCTTGGTATTGTAGTTTTACTGGTTCTTTTTACTGTTTTACACTTTTTTACAGAACTTACTACAAAGCAAAAGACAATTACAGTTGTTATCTTTGCTTCACTAATAGTGGGGGCTTATCTTTATAACCAAAATACACAGGACAGACGTCTTCACTTAGAGAGTGTTCTTTTAGAGTATACCCATGGTGAGCACATTGTTTGTGATGGGATTGATGTGAGTAAAGAGGAGTTCTCTTATAGCTCAGGAACACAGACTTTTATCGGTATGAAAGATACAAAAATGTTTGGAAGACTACTTAGTTTAGATAGATGTCAATAAGCACCGAAATTTCTACCCAGTTAGACCTGGGCCCCTTTCTTTCTCAATTTCAAGATTTTTTAGCGCGTGAAAAACCTCTCTTTATTGAGGGTGATCAAAACCGTCATTTTAAGATTATTAACGAACTTGATGTGTATGAATTTAAGGCACCCCCTAAGGTTAAAAAGCTTAACTCAGCTCTAGGTTACCTTAAAAAGCAGGGTCAACTTAATTTAGAAGATATTTTTGAATTTGTAAAGATGGTACGTTACTTTCGTTACCTTCAAAAGTTTGACTTTGAGGGTAGCTTAGGTGCCTGGATTCATGGTATTGAGATGCATCTTGAGTTTGATGAAATTGACCCTTATTTTGATGCAAATGGCGAGTTTAAAGAAGATTTAGACGAAGATCTTTATTCGATGAATATTCGTTTGAAACAGCTTAAAGACCAACTCAATGCAAGTATGAAACGTATCTTATTTACGAAAAAACTTGAACCTTACTTGGTAGACAGGCAGGTGCACTTTTTAAATGATGAAGAGTGTCTGCTTCTGCGCCCTGGTTTTAACCACTACCTTAAGGGAAATATTGTGGGCCGCTCTTCAGGAGGCTTTTTTTATGTCTCTCCTGAGTCTATTTCAAACCTAAAAGCTCAGGTTAACTCGGTTAAACAGGAGAAAGAAGCAAAGCTTTATGAGTATGCGGCAAGGTTCTCTTCATCTATGCAGAAGATGCATGGTTTTCTACTTTTTATCAATCGTACTTTTGATACCTTTGATCATTACCAAGCGAGAATTCTGTTTGCACGTTCTAAAAACTTACATATTTTAAAGGCGCAAAAGAGTTCATCTATTGTGCTTAATGAGTTTAAGCATCCTGCGCTTAGCAATGCTAAGTCCGTAAGTTTAGATTTCTCAAAATCAGTCTTAATGATTACGGGTGTAAATGCTGGTGGTAAGACCATGTTACTTAAGGCGATACTCTCTGCGGCGTATTTGGCAAAGTATTTGATTCCTATGCCGATTAATCCAAAAGATTCGGTAATTGGAACGTTTAAGAATATTGAAGCCATCATTGATGACCCTCAAAATGTTAAAAATGATATCTCAACCTTTGCGGGACGTATGCTCTCGTTTGCGAAACTCTTTGGTGAAGAGAACATGCTTTTGGGTGTGGATGAGATTGAGCTTGGAACGGATTCTGATGAGGCGGCAGCACTGTTTAAAGCGATGTTAGAAGCCTTAATCAAACGAGGTGTTAAGATTGTTATAACTACGCACCATAAACGCCTTGCATCCTTAATGGCACTTAATGATGAAGTGGCTTTGATGGCAGCGATGTATGATGAAAAAAACCGTAAACCAACCTATGAATTCCTTCAAGGTATTGTAGGAAAATCTTACGCCTTTGAGACCGCTTTACGTTATGGTGTACCTCTGTCGATTGTCAATGAAGCAAAGGTGGTTTATGGTGAGAACCATGAAAAACTTAATGCCTTAATTGAACGCTCTTCTGAACTTGAACGCTCTTTACAAGATAAACACAGAGAGCTTGACAAGCAACTAGAAGAGGTTTATGAAGAGAAAAAGTCTCTTAAAGATGCAAAAGAGACTATCTATAATGATCTAAAAAAAGAGAAGTTCACCCTTGAAAAAGCCTATAATAAAGCGATAAAAGAGGCAAAAACAGCAGTTAAAGCTAAGGATGAAAAAGAGCTTCATCGTGTACTTAATCGTGCGAATGAAGAACTTCCTAAAACCCAACCTCACACGAAAGTAAGTACGGACCATTTCTTTAAAGTGGGTGATGCGGTTCAGTACCGAAAATCACGAGGAACCATCACCTCTATGAAGAAAAAAGAGGCGATGATAGAAGTGGAGGGGATGAAGTTACGCGTTAAAATTGTGGAACTTAAACCTACACAAAAAGAGCTTTTGAAAAAGAGAAAAGAGTCTATTGTGACTATTGAAACTGAAAAACGTTCAGGTCTTAAGCTTGACCTGCATGGTCTTCGAGGCGAAGAAGCAGTGGAAAAACTTGATGTGTTTTTATCAGATGCTTTGATGTCAGGCTGGGATGAAGTTTTAATTTATCATGGCATTGGAACAGGTAAGTTAGCGTACGCGGTTAAAGAGTTTTTAAAAGTACACCCATCCGTTAAGAAATTTTCAGATGCCCCTGCCCATATGGGTGGTTTTGGAGCGAAGGTAGTAAGACTTTAAGGGTTATGGGGTGAAGGGGGTATGAGGGGATGTGTTTTTCCCCATTACCGCTTTTCCGCATTACCCCATCACCTCATTATGCTATAATAAGAAAAATTGATTTCAAGAGGCACTATGGAACATCTTCATGATTTAATGGAACTAGGAAAAGAACTTCGTGTTTTGTACGTTGAAGATGATGAAAACCTACGTTTAGAGACCATTAAAATTATTGAGAGAATTTTTGCTACGGTAGATGTTGCTAGTGATGGAAGACAAGGCTTTGAAGCCTTTAAAACGATGAAGTATGACCTTGTAATTACCGATATTGAGATGCCAAATATGAACGGTATTGAGATGAGTCGTAATATCCGTCTTATGAACAAAGATATCCCTATTGTGGTTGTTTCGGCTTACTCTAATACGGAGTACTTTATGGAGTCTATTGCTATTGGTATAGACTATTATATTTTAAAGCCTATTAAGATGCCTCGTCTGATTGACACACTTTTTTCTGCAGTAAAACGTATTGTTGA
>Ga0256826_1002325_pt1 | contig 11621 bp, 8 predicted proteins | sample CV79metaG_FD_185975 | JGI IMG/M metagenome (GOLD analysis project Ga0256826, IMG submission 185975) | Hydrothermal vent microbial communities from East Pacific Rise, Pacific Ocean - CV79 | ecosystem: Environmental > Aquatic > Marine > Hydrothermal vents | place: Pacific Ocean: East Pacific Rise... | reverse complement strand
CATCACAGATAGCGAACATTGAGAGTTCAAAACCATCTAGGAACTCTTCAACGATTACTTTTTTGCCAGCATCCCCAAAAGATTTTCCACTTAACATCTCACCGATAGCTTTTTTGGCTTCATCATGACTCATAGCGATAATAACACCTTTACCACCACAAAGACCATCAGCTTTTACAACAATAGGAGCCGTTAATGTATCTGTAAATTTATACAAATCTTCAATAGAATCAGATTCGATATAAGCAGCAGTTGGAATATTGTACTTTGCTAAAAAGTTTTTCATATAAACTTTAGAGCCTTCAAGCTGAGCAGCCTCTTTACTTGGGCCAAAGATAGTAAGACCTTCTGCTTTGAAGATATCTACAACTCCATCAACAAGTGGTGCTTCAGGACCAACTATTGTAAGTTCAATCTCATTCTCTTTAGCGAATGCAGCTAGTTCATTGTAGTCTTTGATATTTAGGTTTTTACCTAAATCACTTGTAGCACCATTTCCAGGTTGAAAAAAGAGTTCGTGTGTCTCTGTTTCACTCTTAATTGCTCTTGCAATCGAGTACTCACGCCCACCACTACCTAAAATTAAAATTTTCATATATTGCTCCATAAAATAAAAAAAGTATTTACTTAAAAGACCAAAATCTTGTAAATAAATACTTAATGTTTGTGTATTAAATCTATACATAGATAACCCAAATAGCCGTTTCGCAATTGGCTTGGTTCTAAAAGCCTAATTTAGGAGAAGTGAGAGCTTCATACTGGCGGCATTTTCTCGTCATCTTTCGAAAACTCTAACGAAAACACTGACTCACAAAAGCTCTACTAGTTCTCAATTTGAAAATGTAGAACCCTCATTGGTACGATTAATCGAACTACTCAGATTATCTATATCTTATTATACAAAAAAACAACTTGATTTAGTTTTATGTTTATTTAAATATAATACAAAAATAAAAATTCTTATAGGTGAATCATGGCATATATTCCGTTAATAGCAAGGGTTAATTCTCTTCCACCACTTCCTGAGTCAGTTCTAAAGATAGAAACTCTTTATGCTTCTGGTAATCCAGATATAGATGATATAGTAAAAATTATTGAAGCTGATCCAGTATTAACAGCTGATATTTTAGTTAAAGTAAATGCACCACTTTATGGGTTTTCTAAAACTATTATAGATATTTTACAAGCAGTTACACTCTTTGGTTCTACTCAAATCCGTGCAATTGTCCTCTCGTCAAGTATGAATAGATCTTTTGACATAAATTTATCTCCCTATAATATCTCAACTGCAGATTTTTCAAAGATATGTATGATTCAAAGTGAACTTGCTTTTCAATGGTATATGGGCATCGATATTGAGTTAGCTAGAGAGTTGATACCCATAGCATTTTTAATGGAAACTGGTAAGATTCTTATCGCTAAAGATATGATAGATGAGGGAAAAACAGAAAAATTCTCAGAAGATATTTTCAAGTTTAAAGATATATCTTATGTAGAAAATATTTATACAAATATGACAACTGCGCAAATCAATGCAATTGTATTTGAACATCTTAACCTTAATGAAACTTTTTATAATACTATGAAATACCTTGATATTGAAAAAGAGATCCCCAAAGAGATGGAAGGTATTGAAGCAATTATAATTGCATTACGAGTTGTAAGAGCTGCTGTTAATATTCAAGAGCAACTTACTGAGAACTCATTGTTAAACGCTACAGCACTTCTTGAACAGCACTCATTAAATACAAGTTCTTTCTCTCGAGCAGTTAAGCGTATAAAAAGAAAATACTATGAGTAAAAGAATAGCTATTTTTCCAAATATTTATCGATCTCTTTAAAAAGTTTAGTAAGTTGAATCTCATAAAAGGATATAAATTCTCTCCAGTTACTACGTTCACCTTTCTCAAACTCATACTCCATAGTTGCAGTACTTTCACAAAGGTTATAAGCACCTATATTCAGTGCGACATCCTTGATATCCATTGCTAATCGCCTTGCTTCTTTAAATTTCCCAGCATTACATAACTCTTTAAGATTAACACTTGAATTAATATACATACCCTTAAACTCTTCTAATATTGAGTGGTAAAACTCCTCATCCCCATGACATCGGCCTAGACCTACTAATATAGAAAATTCATTATACCCATCATTTTCTTCTACTTCTTCTATCTTTATACTACTATCTACTAAGTATTTATCATTATTACTTAAAATATCATATATTTTTTTGTAAAAGATATCAACAATAATTGGTTTAGATATATATCCTTGCATTCCAGATGCCATCACCTTTGATACTGCATCATCCATAACATCACCTGTTAGTGCAAGTATTGGTAATTTATTATATTTACTACTTTTTCTGATCTCTCTTGTTGCTTCGTACCCATTCATATTTGGCATATTTATATCCATAAGAATGAGATCAAAGTAAATATTTTTATGAACTAAATCAACTGCTTCTTGTCCATCATCTACAAAAGTAAGTTCTATTCCTGTTTGTACAAAAAGTCCTTTTATCACTTTTTGGTTTATATCATTATCTTCAGCAACTAATATCTTCTTATTTGGTATTAATTTTAGTTTATCTTTTAATGTCGTTTTTCGAGAACGTTTATCTAAATTTTTTGCGACATAAAGATCTATAATCATATTTAATATATTCTGCTGTGAACAAGGAACCTGTAAATAAGAATCAACATTTAGATTTTTCAACAGACCACTATCTATTACACTGTAAAGCTCACTAAGTACTACTAGTTTTGTCTTTCCTTGTTTCTGCATATTTAAGATTATTTCTACTGTAGAAGTCGTAATATTATATTGATTAATTATAAGGATATCGTACTCTTTTATTCTCTCTACAGTATAATCTTCACAAGACGATGTTGAGTCTATTTTATAATTAAAATAATCTAATGATTTAATTAATGGTATTACATTTTTGTTTGATGGATCTACAATGAGAATTTTTTTATTTAACATAGTAGATGATGGTAATCTATAGTGACGCTGGTTGTCAGGATCTTTTAACTTTAAATTTACAGTAAAAGTAAATGTAGTTCCCACACCTTTTTGACTATTAACTTTTATCTCTCCATCCATCATCTTAATAAGCTCTTTAGAAATAGCAAGTCCAAGACCAGTACCGCCAAACTCTCGACTTGTGGAGTCATTAGCTTGATAATAGGAGTTAAATATATTTTCAACCTGTGTTTCTGTCATTCCTATTCCAGTATCAGAAACTGCAAACTCTAACTTTAAACTATCAAAAAACTTTGAATGAACCTTAAGGCTCAGATTAACTTCACCATCTTGAGTAAATTTTACAGCATTACCGATAAGATTTATAAGTACTTGACCTAAACGAAGGGAGTCTCCGACTACTTTAGAGGGAATTCCCTGCTCTACATCCATAGTTAGCACAACACACTTTCGTTTTGCATTTATTGCATTAACACTTAAAACATAATCTAATATACTATTAATATTAAACTCTGATTTTTCAATTTTCAGCTCACCAGCTTGAATTTTAGAAACATCTAAGATGTCATTTACGAGATTGAGAAGGTGCTGTGAAGAGTTCTCTATCTGTTCTATATAATCCTTTTGTAATTTTGTAAGTTCACTCTCTAAAACTAAATGTGTTAAACCCATAATCGCTGTCATTGGAGTTCTAATCTCATGACTCACATGAGAAAGAAGTTCATCCTTTGAAGAGACATCTTTAGAACTTTGTTTCCACCTTTCTTCATAAATCATTTCACTGTTAAGAAGTCCCTCATTATTTTTTTTCAAAGAGAAAATATACTTAATTAAAAAGAAGATGAGTAGAAAAAGAATGACGATTACAATACTCAAATAAAACACTAAATTACTATCTTCTTTAGTAATTAAAGTAACAACTTTATCATCTACAGTATTTTCAATCTTACTTAACTCTTCAGTGATTACTAAAGCATCCTTTTGAGAGATATCTTTTTGCAACATTACAGTTTCACTCTTTTCTTCTGGAAGAACTAAGTTCTCTTCTTCTTTTTCTTCTACAACACTATCAAGAGTTTCTTCTCGTTTTTCAATTATGGGCATTTGTTTAAGTTTAGTAACATAAATATCTGTATATTCTAAACGTAAAGTATCTAAAACTTCTTGTAGTACTGTTTTATCTGTAAAAGGCTCTGCAACTATGACATAATATTTTCCAGATTCTCTTACCTTAAAAACAAAGTCTCTACTTGTTTCAAGGTCTTCTACATTTTTATGAAGTAAAATAAACTCTTCTAAGTTACTAAAAGAATTCTCTGCTGTACTTTGTGTTGGAAAAGAACCAATACGAATACTCCGGATATATTCAGCATTTAAACTAAGAGTAATAAAAAAAATGAGTAATAATATTTTCAAAAAAAATCCTTAAATTTATATAATAGTTTATTATAATATAAAAAAGTGAGTTTATAGTAAGTTTATGCTTTTTGCAAGTTCTACACAAGAATCTATTGAAACACGAGGTGAAATAGTACACATAACTTCTGATGAAAGAGCTTTTTTTGTACTTTCACCTATAACAATAACTTTATGTGTTTCATCTATTTTATGAGTTTTATAAAAGCATTTCACACTTGAGGGAGAAGTAAAAATAAGAGTTGAATGAGAGGCAATAGAGATTTTTTCTATTGCTGTTGAACAGTTACTTATGTAAACTATTTTCTCATCAATAGTATAACCTTGTTTTTTTGACTCTTTAGCAAAATTTGAAGCAACTTTCTCTGCCCGAAGATAGAGCCATTTTAGATTTTTTGAATAACTAGTAATCACTCGACTTAAGTCATCACCATAACCAGAGCCAATTTCTAGAACTTCACATCCTGATGCTATACAGCTTTTTGCAGTTGCTTGAGAGATACAAAGAAATTTCTTTTTTCTGTACTCTTTGTTGTCGTACTGAGACAGTACTTTAAATACTTGCTTTGATGTTGCGATAATATAATCATATTTTGTGAAATCTATCTCTGGGTGTAAAAGTGTAATTTCTAAGGAATTAATATTAATTGTATCGGGATGAGAAGATATAGAAAAAAGGTATATTGGTTGTGGCATGAGAAAAGCTTTCGCTTATTCCCACTCTATAGTTGCTGGTGGTTTAGAACTAATGTCATAAACAACACGGTTTATCCCATCAACTTCATTAATAATTCTTCTTGAAATACGCTCAAGTAAATCATGTGGTAAGTGTGCGAATGTAGCAGTCATTCCATCAACTGCTTCAACAACACGAACACAAACAGTGTTATCGTATGTACGATTGTCACCCATAACACCAACACTTTTAACATTTAAAAGTACTGCAAATGCTTGCCAGGTTTTAGCATAATAGCCACTAGCTTTCAGCTCATCAAGTAAGATAACATCAGCTTCGCGGAGTATCGTTAAGTCAGGAACATTAACATCACCCATAATTCTAATAGCAAGTCCAGGCCCAGGGAATGGATGGCGGTTAATCATGCCAGCTGGTAAGCCTAACTCTAAACCAATTTTACGTACCTCATCTTTAAATAACTCACGAAGTGGTTCAATTAATTCAAAATCCATCCAATCAGGAAGTCCACCAACATTATGGTGTGACTTAATAACTTCAGATGGGCCATTTACAGAGATAGATTCTATAACATCAGGATAGAGAGTCCCTTGAGCTAAGAACTTAATACCATCATGTTTTTTAGCTTCTTTTTCAAACTCTTCGATAAAAGTATGACCAATAATTTTACGTTTTTGCTCAGGATCTGAGATACCTTCTAGTTTTCCTAAAAAGTTATCTACTGCATCAACAGTAATAAGTGGTGTTTTTAAGTTTATTTTGAAAACTTCTTCAACTTGCTCACGCTCACCTTTACGTAAAAGACCATTATCTACAAATACTGGAATAAGTTGGTCACCTATTGCTTCATAAAGCATAGCAGCTACAACAGAGCTATCAACACCACCACTTAGACCACAGAGGACTTTTCCATCACCAACTTTTTCACGAATAGATTCAATTTGTTGTTTTAAGAAATGTTCCATTTTCCATTTTTCAGTAACACCACAAATATTTTTTGCGAAGTTACGAAGCATTAAGTAACCCTCTTCTGAGTGTTGTACTTCTGGATGAAACTGCATTGCATAAACACGTTTTTCTTCATTTGCAATAGCTGCATATGGAGAGTTTGCGGATGTAGCTATAGGAGCAAAACCTTCAGGAAGAACATCTACTTTATCTGAATGACTCATCCAAACAATTCTATCATCATCACAGTTAGCTAAAAGTGGAGACTTAGTCTCTAGTTTAAGTTCAGCCTTCCCATACTCATGGTGATCAGAACGAATAACACTACCACCAAAGTCTACAGCAATTCTTTGCATACCATAACAGATACCAAGGACAGGAATACCCATAGAGTAAACACCTTGGTCCACTTTATAAGCATCTTCATTATAAACAGAAGATGGACCGCCAGAGAGGATAACACCTTTGGGACCTTTTGCTTTTATCTCTTCTACTGAAGTATGATAAGGAAGAATCTCACAGTAAATTTTGTCTTCACGAAGACGACGAGCTATAAGTTGTGTGTATTGAGAACCGAAATCTAAAACAATGATGCTAACATTTGTCATGTAAAATGCCTTTTAAAAATGAAATAATTTAATAGTGTAATAATAGCGAAATGTAGATTAATTTTTGATTTGGAGATTATTTGAAGAAGTTATTCCCACATAATAGTGGGAATAAAAGAGTTAGATAGAAGACTAAATCAACCACCAATTCCTAAAACAGTAAACTGTAAATACCAAACACCAACAGATACAAAATAACCCACTAAAATAGTCCATGAAAGTTTCATATGTGAGCCAAAAGTATAAATACCATGAAGTTTACCCATAACTCCAACTCCTGCAGCAGAACCAAAAGAGATTAGCGACCCACCAACACCAGCTGTAAGAGTTACAAGTAACCACTGAGCAGTTGAGATATCTGGACTCGCTTTAAGAACAGCTGACATAACAGGCACATTATCTACTACTGCAGAAAGGAAACCAACACCAATATTTACATACATTGGATCAAACATCTCATATAGTTTCACAGCATGACCTAAGAAACCAGCAAAGTGAAGTGCACCAACTGCTGCTAAAATACCAAAGAAAAACAGTAATGTGTCATTCTCAATTTTTGCAACAGATTTGTAAATTTGAATATCATGATCGTGATATTTTTTAAGAGTATATGCATAAAGTTGTAAAAGTGAGAGACCAAATAGCATTCCCCACATTGGAGGTAGGTGCATAATCTGTTTTCCCATTACTGCTGAGAAAATTGTAAAGACACCTAAAAATATAATTACCTTACCACCCTTATGTATTTTAACAGGTTCTGCCCCTTCTATTTTTTCTGGATGACCCTCTGGTACAAAACGAGAAAGTAAAAATGCTGTAACACCCCAACCTATGATAGATGCAGGGAAAAGATACAGAAAGTCTACAAAAGCACCTTTACCAGCTGACCATGCCATTAATGTTGTAATATCACCAAATGGTGACCATGCACCACCAGCATTAGCTGCTACAACGATATTAATAGCTGCAGGAACTAAAAATGCCTTATTATTTTTTTCAATCGTTAAAAGAACAGTTGAAAGGATAAGAGCAGTTGTTAAGTTATCTGCAACTGGAGAAATAAAGAAAGCTAAAAGACCAGTTACCCAAAATAGTTTTTTAAAGTCATAACCCGCATTTAAAAGTTTCTCTTTTAATGCATCAAAAACATTACGTTCTATAAGTGCCTCGATAAATGTCATAGCAACAAATAAGAAGAAGAAAATCTCTGCAATCTCTAAAATAAGATGTGCAATCTCTGTGTCAAATGCTGCGAAATTAAGCCCATTAACTGCATAGTAACCTCCAAGAAGCATAAACATAAATGTACCTGTAAACAGTGCTGGTTTAGCCTTATTTATATGGTACTTTTCTTCAGCAGCAATAAAGTAGTAACCTACTACAAATATTGCTAATAAAAGCCAACCAAATGGCGAAGTAGCTAAATCTACTGCATGCCCATCTGCATGTGCTTGTGTAGTCGCTAATGCGGCTACACTTGTTAAACCTAGTAATGATAATATTTTGAGCATTATCTCTCCTCTTGTATTGTATGAACACCAATCGATTTGTCTCTAGAAAGTGCTCCTAGTACTATCTCTTTTGCTGTTAATAAACGAAATTTCAGTAGTGTACCAATATTTTCATTTAAAAGAACATTAATTGAGTCTAATGCATCATTTAATCCTCTTTTTGTACGAATTATAGATACATTCTCCCACATGATACGTCTAAGTTGATTCTTTTTTTCTTTATCACCCTTTAAACTCATCACATTCTCAACAATATTAAACTCCAAAAATTCTTTTTTTGAGCTACTGTTCAAGATATTTTCTACCGCCCTTGAAGCAAAAACCAAACCTTCAAGTAGTGAGTTTGAAGCAAGTCTATTTGCACCATGAACTCTAGTTGAAGCGACCTCACCTATTGCATAAAGATTTTCTACACTTGGAACTTTAGCATTGAGCTCTGTTCTTATTCCACCTATAGCATAATGAAAAGCGGGACTAATTGGTACTCGAGTATAGGGTACATCAAATCCTATAGATTTAAAGTAACTACTAATATTTGGAAATCTCTTATGAAAATACTCTTCTTTAAAATTATTAACTACCAAGTAAACCTGCATTCCTGTTTTCTTTTTATAAAGATAGATAGATTTACTTACAATATCACGAGATGCTAACTCCCCCCTCTTATCATAATCAAATAGAAATCTTTTACCATTCTCATCTTCTATAGTAGCACCCTCTCCACGAAGAGCTTCAGTTAAAAGCATCTTTTGTGCATTATCACTATTTACAAAGACAGTTGGATGAAACTGCAGCATCTCCATTCTATCAAGTGCTATACCTTTATCTACACACAAGCCTTGGATATCCCCACTTATACAAGGTGCATTTGTATGAAACTCGTAGAGTGAACCAACACCTCCACTTGCGATAATGATATCTTTAGCATAAAGATTTTTACTCTCTCTATGATCAAGAACAGTAACACCATAACAGACACCATCTTTTATAAGTAAGTCAACTACACGAGCATTACTTAACATTGCATGAGGATTTTTCTCTAGTAAAAAATGGTGCATATATCTTCCAGTCGCATCTCCACCTGCATGTAAAATCCTCTCACAGGAGTGTGCAGCTTCTTTTGTGTAAAGTAGATTTCCATTTTCATCTGTGTCAAAATTGAAACCATTGTTTATAAGATCATCTATTGCTTCTCTTGAATATTTTGAGAGAATATTTACAGCCTCTTCATCGCATAATCCATCACCAGCACTTAAAGTATCACTGATATGAATCGGTATATCATTTGTATCTCTAGCTAATGCAACTCCACCCTGAGCATAAAAGGTATTGCACTTAAAAATCTCACGTTTGTTAATAATGAGTACTTTTTTATCTTTTGGCAGTTTCATTGCAGCATAAAGACCGGCAACACCAGCCCCTATGATAATCACATCGTATTTAAACATTATTCACAACTCTCATTATTATCTACCTGGCTTGGAAATTTTCTATCGTCTATTATAAATTTAACATTCTCATCATCTACCGGGACATTTTCTTGATAATACGGTGGCTTTTTGTATCCACATCCACTTATGCTTAATAGAAAGCTTGCTATAATAAGCATATGAAAAATGCCAGTCAAATTATTACTACTATTCAATACAAACCTCAGTATAAAAGAATTTTACAACACAAGTGTGTTCAGAAACTACGTTCTATTATGCTTCCTGCAATACAAAAAAATATTAAATATGGATATATCAAAGATTCTAAAATACATTTCGTAATTTCATCAACACTCAATAAATATGATAAGGATAATATTATAAATACCATTAAATTGGTTTTAAATGGCAACATGATAAAAAGAAATGAGAACCTTTTTGAATGTATTGACGCAAATATTGAAGATGTCATAGTAAAAGTAGACCATAGACCTGTTTTTGACTTTAAACCTCATACTACTATTGCTCATAAAATTCGTTACTTTGAAAGAGCTACTGGCGATATTTCTATTCAAATAAAAGATGAAAAGCTAAATACTCTTGCACATGAGATACAAAATATCATTAAAGAAAAACATTGACTCTACTTGAAACTATTAAACAACTCCCTTCTAGTGCTGGTGTTTACCAGTACTATGATGTTAACGGGCATCTTCTTTACATAGGTAAGGCAAAAAATCTTGCTAATCGTGTAAAAAGTTACTGGCAATTTACTCCAGAGTTAGCACCAAATAGAACTCTTTCTATACGAATCAATAAAATGATCAGCCAATGTGTATCACTAAACTATATAGTTGTAAACTCAGAGCATGATGCACTCATATTAGAAAATTCCCTCATTAAGCAGCTCAATCCAAAATACAATATACTTTTGAGAGATGACAAGACCTACCCTTATATATACATTGACAATGCACAAAAGTACCCCCGTTTTGAGATAACACGCAAGATTATCAAAAATAAAGAGATAACCTACTATGGTCCTTACTCGGTTGGAGCTAAAGATATTTTAGACTCAATATATGAAATATGTAAACTTGTTCAGAAAAAGAGTTGTCTTGGTTCTAAAAAACTCTGTCTCTATCATCAAATAGACAAATGCCTCGGTCCATGTGAACTATCAATTTCTAAGGAGCGATACAACACAGAGATACAACTTGCCAAAAATCTTATAAAAAATAAAAAACTCTTACTCAATCAACTTCAAGATAAAATGTCATTTTATGCTGAAGAGATGCGTTTTGAAGAGGCTGCCGAGTTACGGGACAGGTGTGAAAGAATCAACCGTTCAGAGATTAAAAGTGATATAGACTTTGCGACTACACAAAACTATGATATTTTTGTTGTTAAAAACTCATCAACAAGGGCGGTAGTTATAAGAATATTTATGCGTGAAGGTAAAATAATTTCATCATCTCATGATTATGTCAACATAAATGATGAGTTTGATGAAAACGAGTTATATATTAGAGCACTACTTGATTATTATAAAGAGGAAAAACCCCCTATTATAGCACCTATACTAATTGCCAATGAAATAAATGGAATTAATTTAATTGAGGATCATCTATCTAAGGTATTTGAAAAAAAAGCAAATATTTCATCTCCAATTAAAGGAAAACGTAAAGACTTAATAGACTTAGCACTTCTAAATGCTGAAGAACTACTCAAAAAAGATAAAAAACAGGATCATATAAAAGTTCCAAAAGATATACAAGAACTTTGTAGACTACAAGAACTTCCGTCTCGTGTAGAGGTCTTTGACAACTCTCATATATCAGGTGTAGCCACAGTTGGAGCAATGATAGTCTACCAAGATGGTAAGTTTGATAAAAAGTCATACCGTACTTACCATCTTGATGCTAAAGATGAGTATGGACAGATGAGAGAAACTCTCTCAAGAAGAGTTCAAAGTTTCAGTAAAAATTCTCCTCCAGATTTATGGATACTAGATGGCGGTGCC
>Ga0256826_1002324_pt1 | contig 11629 bp, 12 predicted proteins | sample CV79metaG_FD_185975 | JGI IMG/M metagenome (GOLD analysis project Ga0256826, IMG submission 185975) | Hydrothermal vent microbial communities from East Pacific Rise, Pacific Ocean - CV79 | ecosystem: Environmental > Aquatic > Marine > Hydrothermal vents | place: Pacific Ocean: East Pacific Rise... | reverse complement strand
CCTAATGACTTAAGGTGATAAAACGGATCAGTATTTATTTCATTATGATTGATAATTTCAAATAATGTTTTAAGTACTACATTAAATACCGATTCATTTTCTTCATACAGTTTATATGCTAGAAAAGTAAAAGATTCGTTATCAATATAGTCATTGTATACAACTTTATAGTACATCAAAATCAAAAAGTGTTCTTCTAACATGGAAGGATCAATGCTTTCTAGGCTGTACTTGTCATATAGATAAATATATTTATATGCTCGACATATTTGCCCATGTAGTGAATTACCTCTTCTTCGATCACATAAACTACTCTTTTCTATAGATATATTTTCCTGTAGAAAATAATACAAAAGCTCAATGACTTTTACTTGTTCAATATTATTCAGGTTAACACTAACTTCTAACGGCTCGTAGTCAAATTCAGACTGCTTTTCTATATCGGAAAATGCATAAATCAATTCCGACACCCCCTCAACATCATGTGTTGCTATTCTGATCTGCTCTTTTAACTCCTCTTGCAGATAGTCACTTCCAAGCACTTGATCTCTATACAACTGGTCTCTCGCCTCTTGTGCTTCATCTGAGGTTAATAATATAGGTGTTAAAAAACTATGAAATTCATTTTGAACTACTACATATGAATTCGATAATATAATTATTCGATCTACTACATCAGCATTTTTATACCAATCACGAGTTTGAAGTACAAGATTTACATAAATATTTTCTTCATTGGTATTTGAGGCAGACTCAAGCTGTTCTAAGTACCACAGAGCATCTGCACTATATACCATCTCATTTATATAAAAAATATCAGGTAGACTATTCGAAATATGGCTGTGCATTGAAACAATTGAACGAATAACTTTACGTCTTTTATCTACATCACGTTCCCATAAATCAACAAACTTCAAACTTCTATAGCTTTCAGGAAAATGATGATAGTTTCGATTATTGTAATGTAAAAGATCAATAAAGCTCTGTTGATGTCTATCTTCATCCAAGCACATCCAAAGTTTAATAAAAATTGAATGAACTAAAAGTTTATATAATTCCCCATCCTGATTTTTCAGCCATTGTACTACCATACCTACATCTGAACATTCAATATATTCAGAGAATTCCCATCTTAAATATGCTTGATACTTCCCATGGAAATTTGATTGTTTGGGCACTGTCAACATAGATAAACACTCATCTAAATTAATGTACTCAGGGAAAATAATTTTTAACGCATAACCTTTCAATTCATCATCAATGTCTTCAGTAAAGCCCACCGCATATAATTTAAGTTCTTCAATATAGTTCGAACAATCTGAATCTACTAAATACGCTATAGCTCTAACTCTCAAAGTTAAAAACTCTATTGAGTTATGCAAAAGGTTAAATATATATCTCTCAGCATAATTCGGACGTATTTCTTTCGCAATTAAAATAGCTGTACGTCGAGACTGCATATTGTATGGTGAACTGGAAAAATACTTTTTTAATAGTTCTAGCGTTCGATCAGTACCCAATTTTGAATACTGTTTTATTATTTCACCACGTATCTCATTAACCCTCTCATTCTGAATCTCTAAAAGAGTTTGCCGCACAACTCGATTTTTTTGTGAATCAGTTAACTGAATTAAATCACCACCTAAAAGTACATCTGAGTTATAAGGGATTAATACTTCAAAATAGTTTCGGTCTTTAGTAGCCAGCCATGCTGCAATTTCTAGGAGTTGTGGGTAAATTCGTTTATATTTATCTGTCGAGTTAATGAGCATTGGGAAAATATCATCAATTGGTATTGAATTTTCAATAATATAATGAGCTGCTAAAAAGTCTACAAAAGTTCTATGTGTAAAACCAAACCTAGCATTTTCCCTAGCACTAAATAAGGATGTATTTATTAATTCTTTCATCTCCTCAATATCTATTCCAACATCTTGAAACCCAAAGTCATTATGTTCTAATTGTTCTACAGCTGGATTGGCCCGCATATATATGGCTTGTTTATTCCCAAATAAAAAAAAGAAAGCTACTTTTGAGGCCAACTTCAACCGCTGTCCTACTGTTAAATGCCCTATTTCTGCAACTTCTTGGCGTTGTACACTTTGTTCACTAACAAGTGTTAAAAGTCCTTCTTTATATATGTCCCATTTTTCACTTGGTAACCCTCCACCTTGTTTATAAAGTTCAATTAACATGTTTAAAGTTACCGGTTGAGATGCAAAAGACGAGAGGTCATTATCAAGGATTTGTTGCATAAAGTCTAGAACATCAAGGCCTTCTCGTACAAGAGCCTGTTCAACATCCCGTTTTCTCAATATCAACAGCTCATAGTTCATATTATTTTTATAGTCTTCTCTACTAATTTCATCATCTGTATGAAAGAGTGGTAATAGTTCATCTTCTAACGCCATTGGAAGTTCAGCAGTTCTACAAGCGATACGTAGCTTTAAAGTAGATAATTTATCTTCCCCAAGCTCATTAAATTTTTGTATCAATTGGCGGGTAATACTTTTATAACCCAACATGCCTTCATCATAACTATCTAGGAATAACTCTAATTTATTCCCAGTTTCAATCCACCGCTTCACTGATACATTTTCAAAAACATGTTGCTTTAATGTAGGATAATCATCAACAAGTCGTAAATTTATCAACTCTACATTAACGTCTTCATGTAGACATCTATTGTATATTTGTTCTAAGGTTTTTGTTTTTCCAATACCCGGCTCACCAAGAAGAAAAAGTAAGTTTTTCTCACTTAATTCATGAAAAGTCATAAGGTGAGCGTTTGGACTATATTCACTTGCAGGATCATACAAAAAACCTACGCCATCTGACCTATATGTACCACCTCTATTTATCCAAAAACGTTCCCAATTATAAATCATTATTAATCCAAATCTATTTCTTAATAGTATATTAGCTTTAATATCTGAATATAAAAAATAAAAGCTGTAAAGATAAGCCATAAAAGCCCATTTAAAATATCTCCCACCACTTTTTAGTAGGGACAATAACACCCTTTTCAGAGCATCTAACAAGTACTCCCGAATTGGTGTAATAAACGGTGTAAAGTACACCTTCTTGTATCTGTGTATAGACTGATGAGCCATACTCTATATCTATCATCACGTTGTAATCTAACCAACTCTCTTCAAGGTAAAAAGGTTCATCTTCATCAAGATCGTAAGCGAAACGTATTCGACTGTTCTGCTCTTTGATATTTTGGTAACGACCTTCAATCCTCTCAATCACATAGCGAGGTGAGGTACCAAAGAGGTTAGCCCATGACTTCATCTTTAAAAAGCGTACATCAAGTCTAAATTGATCACCATAGATCCATCCATCAAACTCGCCTTGTGTGACGACATCATAATAGTGTACTTTCCAACGCTTGTAAAAACCATGATAATCTTTTTCAAACGTAATCGTAGCAATAGGGACTTCCTTGGTTAGTTGTGCCATGGTTGCAAACGAAACAGTTGCGATGCTCATCACTATAATAGGTGCAACGATAAGCAGTAAAAACAGTATTCTAAACACGACCACTAACCTCCTCTCTCACTTCAGACAAAGGTTTAGACTCAAAATACAAGTCACGCTCAACCTTGAAATTTAGTGCACCACGTACTGTAGAGAGTTCAGCAAGCGAGAAGTACCCTAGTTCAACCTCTAAGCCTACTACTAGACCAAAACAGGTGTCACCATCACTCTCGCTCACCTCGATAATAAACCATGTCCAGTTGCTATCAGGGAGGGACAATTTCACCCTAACAATAGGGTCTGCCTCATTTTCAGAGGCGTATAGGTCTGGTATTTCAGACAACAGTGTTTTAGGGATAAGATCGTGCATGACGATTCCTTTTATAATTTGTGTTGATAATGTGAAGAGAAAAAGCCATTACCTCGTGATGAGGCAATAGTAGGTGTAGATGTTAAGCGTAGAGGTTATCGATGATGCCCTTTGTCTGTGCATTATTGATATGCTCGTTACGGGTGTAACTGTCGAGAGTCTGGCTGAGCTTAGCGTGACCTAGCATCTTCTGCACATAGGGAAGTGGAGCATCCTGCGCAATAAGGTTACTGGCAAAAGAGTGACGTGTAGCATAGAGTGTTTTATACGCTATTCCTAAACGTTTTAACAGTGGTTTAAATTGTTTTTGATTAATCATGTTTGCATCATAATAGAGCTCACCTGTCGTCTGATTGGTAAAAAGGTACTCTTTACTTCTACTGACTTTCTTGTGAGCTAACAGTATCTCTTTAAGAGTTTGGCTCATGTCAATTTGTCGGACTTTATTCGTCTTAGTTGACTTTCTTTTTCCTGCTTTTAATGAATGAGATATAGTAATCGTATTATTATCAAAGTCCAAATTTTTATATGCGAGGGCACTCGCTTCATTACTCCTCATACCAGTAAAAAACAAAACACTTAACAGTACTTTAAGATGTCCAGTAGCATTATCCAAGATGAGCTTTACCTCTTCAGGGGTGTAATACCCTGAAGCACGATGCTGTTGATTCTCAAATAGTTTAGAGTCACGACGGACTCTGTCTAAAGGATTTGTCTCAATAATCTCATTTTCATAAGCGTATGAGAACACTAGATTGAGACTGGTATAGACTTTATGAAAGGTTGATTTTGAGATACCATCCTCAATAATATCGTTCTTGAGTTTGTTAAGGTCGGCTACTCGAATCGTACCTATTACTCTATCACCTAGTATAGGTAATATTTTACGCGCTAACAGGCTCTCATAGATCGCATGAGTTGAAGCACTACGATCATTCTTACTGGCATCAAGGGCAGCCGTTGTCACATCTCTAAAGCTTGAATGCGAATCTGCCTTAGCATGGGCTAGATAGTGCTCATATGCCATCTCCATAACACGAGGTTCATAGTAACGGACATTACGTTTGTTGTAAGGTTGTGCAATGTTAAACCGCTTACGACCATTACCACCCTCTCGTAAGTGCGCTAAAAGGTAATAGCTCACTTGGATATTTCCGTTAGGATGCTTTTGGAGTTTAGCACTTTTAATCGTTTCTCGATAAGACATAGTTCCTCCTTAGTATTATCAATTGGTCAGCCCTCACAGGCTAACAACTCATTTAGTTTATTTGGACCGATTAGGTCTCCTTTTAAAAATAGAGAGACACCAAAGTCAGCATGTAAGATCAATACAATCTCATAAATACCATGGTGTATCTCAACCATCTCTACAAACCGTTTTAGTGGAGGTGCGATAACACCAACGCCATTGCGGTTAATAGGAATGGGTTGAAGGAGTTCATCTACACTTTCAAGGTAGATAAAGTAACCTTCATTAGGGTAATCCACAAAACCATCTAATCTTGTGAACTGCTCTTTTAGACACGCTACAACTGCATCATCATTGATGAGTGAGAGGTCTTGTTGTGACAATATTTGAATCATGAAATCCCTCCTTTTATGGGGTTCATGATTACTATATGTGGCTAAACTGGCACATTATTCAGAGAACTTTTTTCCAAATGGGGTAGAACTATCTTGTACAGCGAAAATAGAGTTTTCCTGCTCTACAGGCTTATTGATAACAGCGCGATAGCCTCTTTTATTGCCAGACTTATATTCAGCAAAACCTAATGCTTTAAATCTTTTTAAGAACTTGTTTTTACCCTTAGGTATGCGCCCTTCTTCTTGACAGTAAGCTTGATAAGCAGTGAAAATAACTTTAACTATTGTAAATACTGGTTGGCCGTCTTTAGGCATCGTTACCTCGCAGTTCGTCACAAAAGCACGTACACTGTCCTGTGATGATTCATACTCGAGTTGAGCTGAGGCAATTTTAGGGGAATAGGTAAACTCTTTTTTCAAAAGAAAACGTTGTAAAGCTTCAATAATCAAGGTTAAAACTTGATGTTTATGCTCCATAAGCTTTTTTCTGAGTTCAGGATCCTTCTTTGTATGATCAAAACGCTTGTCAAACTTAACGATCTTAAGACGTCTATAGAATCCATGGGAGTTATCACCCGTATTCTCAAAAAGCTTATTAGCTGCAAAAAGTAATTTAGGGAACTGTGTGATAGTAATGGCAGATTTGTACTTTCTATCTACTGTCACGTTTTCGTTAGAAGTAATACGTTTGAACAGGGAGGAATCAAAACTTTTTGAATTTAACTCTGTACCTATATTCAATATTTTCCCCGACGCTGTCAACAGTTTCGTGTCATTTTTAAAATCACTCATTTCCAAGGTAGAAACATTTTCTTTACCCAATGTATTGATGATTGCATCCAAGAGCATTGACTTTCCATTTGAACCATCACCTAAAAGGATGAGCATTACTTCCATGTTTAATATATCTGTAGGGATAAAGCTAGAAGCGATGAACTCAAAGATAACATCAAGAGCCTCTTGTTCTTCTACCGCATTCAAAAAGAATTCTGTCACAAAAGTAGTGCCTGCATCTGGATTATAGGCAAGGTCAAGCTTATAGATGAAATCATAGTTTTCAGAATGTGGGTGTAGAACAATTGTTCCATCATGCCCAATTTCAAGTACACCATTACTTTGATTCAAATAGACAGAATTACTGCTTGGGCAAAAAGGGCGATATTCTTCCAACAAATTTTCTAGCACACTGTCAATCTGATTTTTTGTAGCTCTTAATGGGTTCATAGCTGATTTTTCAATACACTGTTTGATGAAATATCGCTGTTCATCCTCTGTATTAAATGCTCTCCAATAACCAAGATAATAGATACGTAACCTACCTTTAACTTTTCCAATAGGAAAAAGAGAATTAGTTAAAATATTCTCTACAACATTTGCTATCGTGCTTACAATGAATCTTGGAAGATATTGGACGATCAAACTTGCAATCATTAATATGCTCATCTCAACAAGAGCTAAAGAATTCAAAATAGCTTCTTTATCAATTACTTTTGGCTCTACTTTTTCTTGACTCTGATAGAACCCTTTTGCCTGACATGAAGAACATGAATAGAACAGTTTATCATTACCCTGTTTTTCAATGAAAGCAGAAGGATGCCTATCATCATGTTCTGGAGAAGGACAATGAATTACTTGCTTGTCTCCAACGTTCATATACTCAAAAAGTTGTTGTGCCGTACCACTTCGTCCATCTTCAAATGTAATCTTACTATCAGCAGTAAGATTTTTGTATTTTTTCGCGCCCTTTTTGCCCAATGGTGCACTTACCGCTTTAGACAAAGGTAGGCTCTTGGCCTTTTCATTCTGTTTTGAGAGCCCAACAATATCAAACTTTTTTTTCGGTACAGAGGGCACATCGCTCCCTGTACTCAATTCTTTATTATTCATGAGTACCATACCTCCTGTTTAGGATTCCCATAGTAAAAGCGAGCACCATCTTTACATGCTGGATCTGCTTGAAACTGCTCAATCAAGTTAGTAATGACAGTTCTATAGGTATCATAATCTGTGATAGGCTCATCAAGTTTAATCATTATTCTAAAGTGATCTGTAGGCACCACGATCTTTCCACTTTTAGTTGACAACTGATGACTTCTAGTAGTCACAATACAAACCTCTCCATAGTCTCCTAAAAGTGCTTTTGCCACTTCTAAAGACAAACCACTATCGATATCCAGTGATAACCAATTCACACCCAAAAAGTTTCCTGCTTTTCGAATACCATCTTTCCAAATAATATTAGAATAGTTATTACTGGAAGTTAACTCGTGAATACGATTGAAATCGTATTCACACCATTGAAAATCACGGCTGTTTTTTGCATCGTTCAACGGACAATACGATATATATATTTTCGACATATATGCTCCTTTTCATTAGCTTTCAAGCGATTTAGATGATCGCACATTTAATTAAAAAATACAGGTTACAGTTGTCTTATTTTTTATGTTGGCCTGTTCAGACATCATCTCTACAGCACTAGTATCCCTATTACCAGCTTTCGCATACTTCGGACAATGCTTTGGCAACATTGAACTTTTAATTTGGTTCCGAATATTTATTTTAGTTTTCATAGATACCTCCTAAAAACTTTTCTACTAATGACTTAGCAGCTCTAAATCCTAAATGACAAAATCACCCTTGCCAAACTCTATTATTCAAATAACCCTTTTATTTGAAGTTGTAGTATCCTCTAATATCGTGAAAACTGGTATATATATTAGTGGGTCAAATAAATCATAGAATCGCCTTAACAAGGGGAGTATTTACCAATTATTCGTATACTATTCATTGTATATCAGGCCTGATTTCATGGAGGAAGTAAAAATGAATCATACTAAATGCCCAAAGAACTGCCTTCCCATAAAAAATGGCACTAAGATAATTAAGTTTGTTGTGTTTGCAGACCGATATGCAGAAAGAGATATCAAAAGAAAGATCGCCTACAAACTACAGAAGATTAACTGCCAAAAAAATGGTAAAACTGTCAGCCATATAACTTTCCCACTTGTCAATAATGTAAAGGAACATAGTTATACACGGTCAGAATTCATACAAGAGTATAATCTTCAAATTGAGTTAGACAAATTTGTACAACGAAAGAAGGAAGGTACCCGTGGCTTACTTAATTCACAAGCCAGTTTAGATTTACTATATCGATTAATATTTTTGGGGTTCAATCAGCTAGAGGTAAGTAAGTTTTTAAATATCAGTCAACAACGACTAACTTACTACCTCCGTCCAGAGTTTTATGCATTTAAGTATAAGGGGGAATGGCTAATACGATCTGCACAAATAAGTGTCCTAGATAATGGCGATATTAGAGAAAAAAACCTTAAAATTGAATACAAAAAATCAGGACGGAATAATGACTTCTCCGAGACTCGCTTAATCCGTATTCGTAAAGATAGACTGATTAAGACTCTTAACCATGGAGAAAGCTCTAAACAAAGTTTCTTAGAATATCAGCCAAATAACTTTTTACAGTCACAAATAATAGAATTATTAAACAATGATTCGAAGACTACTAAAACAATCATATCCCTTTTGAAGAAGTCCATAAATAAGAAAGAATAGACACTCAAGGTGCCTATTCTTTCTATTCTTTCAACAAGTGTTTAACAATTACAAAGCGGATCATATGACTAACAGTAACGCCAGTATCTTCACACAATTTTTTCAATCTATCACGTTCATCAGGTAACAAATAAATTGGTAAACGTACCTTTTTGTTCTTTGACTTCTTACGACCATACATTGAGTTCTCAATCATCTCTAAACGATTATTACTCATTAGTAAATCCTATTTCCAGCGATGATTAGCTCATCAATTTCATTGAAGAGTTGGTATTGATAATCAACGGCCTTTCTCAATGCTCTAACACCATGTTCATTTTGTACCTCTGTAAGCTCTGAGAAGCCATGTTTAGCAATACGACTATACAGAGTGCTCTCTTTGAGTAGTTTGATGTGTGTAGGTGGTATTACTGTACTGATAAGTGCTTTGGCGTACTCATAATCTTTAAGATTCTTCTTTGCCATTGATGTTCTGTTAATAACCACGATAATGGTATCAACATACTGTTTAGCATCATTGATGAACTGTATTGTTGCTTCGAGACTTCGTTGGTCTGTTAGTGTTGGAACTATTAATGCTTCAGAGTGTTTGATGGCATCAAGTATCTTGTGATCGACTTTACCATTCATAGCACCTAGATCATAGACAGTATTATCACTATGTAAGAGCTCAGGAGGGATACGCTTTTTATTCTCAGGGAGTTTTACATAGTCTGTAATACCTACATTGTCATACTGTGAGCTAAGGTCATTAGTGACCAACTTGAGATTTCGAGAGACGGCATACGACATGGCTATAGTACTCTTGCCTACGCCGCCTTTATAGTTTGCGACTGTTATTGTCATGGGATAAATCCTTATTTGAGATTCTGAATAAACATCAGATCAAAAATAAGTTATGAGGGGTCGTAAAATTAATTTTGTGGTGTCATAAAAGCACCATCAGAGTTGTTCGTTCTATTTTTCGATGGAAGTAAGAGTCGTTTCAGCTAAAATTGACGCTGATTTGACACTTGTCTTTTTAGAATTAGGGTTAAAGTAAGGTGTAGATTGTGTTTGTGGAGATTAGATCGCTGGTGGGGACATTCGTTGTTCAATGTTTCGATTAAAGCTAAAATAAACTTTTTAGCTTTTGATACGACACAGAACCTATCATTACACCTATTAAATTAGTTTGAAAAAAAGACACGAACATATAAGAAGTATCATCCCCACGTTCATGTTTAACTTTTACACCTGCAATTAACTTATCAAAGGATGAAGCGTCAATATCTACTGTATAAAACTTATTAGCCTTTTTAAACCAATAGAGTGCTTTATTTTTATCTACATTCACACCATACCCATTATGATAAAAAGCCCCTAATAAAAGCTGCGCTTTAGGTAAACCGCCTACAGAGGCTTTTTCAATCCAGTATGCTGCATTAATATTATTTTGTATAACACTTTCTCCAAAAAAATACTTTTTTCCAAGTTCATACTGAGCATACACATTATCATTTTCTGCCGACTTTCTTAACCACTTTATTGATTCAATATCATTATCTAAGAAACCTTTATTCTTACTATAAAGTAGAGATATATCATATTGCGCTTCAGAATACCATTTCGGAAGGATAATAATTGCACTACTTGCACTCAGTATTAAAACTATCCAAATAACTCTACTCATTTTGATTCTCTCAATTCTTTAACATAAACGCGAATAGCGTTTTCAGGATTAGATGCAATTACCATATTTTTGAGTTCGTAACCACGTTTAAGTAAATTTTTTCCTCTCCAAGTATTAGCGTTTACACCAAACACAACGCTGACTGCTAGTGATATAATATTCCATGTCCAATCCTCTTCAATAGAAATATCTAAAGAAATGGCAATCGCTATAAACACAATAACCGCAAGAAAATAACCAAAAAGAGGTAACCATAATCTTACTACTATAGCCCATAGTGAGCTAAAGAAAAAAGCGGGCCACGACCAACCTTGCTTAACAGCTTCATAGTTCCCCTCAGGGTGCACATAGACTTGATATTGATTCATAATATACCTCGCTAAAGTAGTTCTAACTTGTTATGACAAGTTGCCTAAAAGATAATAACCAAATAAACTTTATAACTCATCATACCAAGTTAAAAGGCTTATATTTTTTGGAAAATCTCAATGACATTCCGCAAGAACATATTGACAATGCACATAAAATTATTGGTAATAATGTTAAGAAAATTAGAGAGAGCAAAAAAATAAGTCAGTTGGCGTTATCTCATATGATTGGCCATAAATCCGTTAGTATCATTTCTTGTGCAGAAATTAATCACAAAAATCATCACTTTAATATAGAGCATCTCCTTAGAATTGCTTACGCTCTAGATGTTAATATCCATGAGTTTTTTAAAGGTGTGGAGGGAAAACGGTAATTAGAATTGACGACATTATATTGAAAAACACTCATCAAGAACCATCGTTTTTTTAGAAAAAAGAACTGTTAAAGATATGGGTCAAAAGAGAGTCAAACAGCACTCTGTACACAAGTGCTGCTTAGTATCAGTTTTCACTGACGTTATGAAATAGCTTATATTAGATAGATCAAAGTGGGTAGTATAAATTACATATTTATAG
>Ga0256826_1002323_pt1 | contig 11642 bp, 12 predicted proteins | sample CV79metaG_FD_185975 | JGI IMG/M metagenome (GOLD analysis project Ga0256826, IMG submission 185975) | Hydrothermal vent microbial communities from East Pacific Rise, Pacific Ocean - CV79 | ecosystem: Environmental > Aquatic > Marine > Hydrothermal vents | place: Pacific Ocean: East Pacific Rise... | reverse complement strand
AAGAAGCATTAGCTCTCCATTTTGAAGGCGTCCTGACTCCCAAATATCATTAATCGCCATAGGTATAGACGCAGCTGAAGTATTTCCATACTTACCTACAGTTAAGACCACTTGTTCTTCAGTCATCTTCAATGCATCGCCTACAGCTTTAATAATACGGTAATTTGCCTGATGAGGAATAAAGTGAGGAATACTACTTGCATCAATCTCATTTTTAGCCAAAATTTCTTTCACATCTTTAGTTAACGTTTTCACGGCAAGTTTAAAGGTTTCATTTCCTTTCATTTGCACAAAATTCAACCCTTGATCTAAGACTTGTTGACTCATAGGGTTCACACTTCCCGGAGCGGGTGTGACTAAGAAGTCAGCATACGCACCATCGGCACTTGCATGTATATCAATAAGGGCATCTTTTTTCTCTGTGGTTGCAGACATTACAGCAGCCCCTGCACCATCTCCAAATAAAATACATGTACCTCTATCGGTATAATCTACAATAGAAGAGAACTTTTCTGCCCCAATAATAAGTACATTCTTTTTCATTCCAGACTCAATAAATGCTTTTGCTACAGAAATAAGATAAACAAAACCACTACATGCCGCAGAAATATCAAAGGCTTGAACATTACGAATACCCAGTTTATCGGAGATAATACATGCTGTAGAAGGCATATTGAAGTAGTCAGGGGTTACGGTTGCACATAATACCAAGTCTATCTCATCTGTAGAGAGGTCTGCACGTTCTATGGCCAATTTAGCTGCTTTAGCTCCCATATCACTTGTAACTTCATCTTTTGCTGCAATATGACGCTCTTTAATACCTGTACGCTTTAGTATCCACTCATCTGTTGTGTCTACCATTTTTTCAAGATCTGCATTGCTTAAAATTTGTTCTGGCACATACGCACCGATTGATTTAAATGAAGCATAAATTTGTGACATAGTTATCCTTAACACATTATTAGTAAGTATTCTACCATAAATAAGTAAGGAAATTTCTAAAAAGAGTGAAAATTACCCTAGTCAACGACTAAGGCAATCCTCAAATGTAAGATTTAATTTTGTGCGAGAATTGCTTCAATTTCAGAGTTGACATCTGATTCAACATAAGAAATGGCTTGAAAGACTGCATTTTTAATGGCTTTTGGACTTGAAGCACCGTGTGAAATAATCGCACAGCCCTTCAATCCAAGAAGTGGTGCTCCACCATACTCATCTTTATCAACTTGTTTTTTCATGTTTCCGAAAACTTTTTTCTTCATCATGAGTGCACCAATCTTTGCAGGCAAAGATTTACGAATATGTTGCTTCATTAAGTCAAAGACTGTAGAAACCACACCTTCTGATGTTTTCAATAAAATATTTCCTGTAAATCCGTCACATACGACAACATTTACTTTTCCATTAAAAATATCTTTTCCTTCTACATTTCCTATAAAGCCTTTGAGTGCTTTAAGCAAAGGAAATGTTGCTTTGGTCAATTCATTGCCTTTTGAGTCTTCACTTCCATTGGCAAGAAGTCCCACTTTAGGATTTGAAATTTTAAGGATTTTAGCTGCATACGCTTCACCCATAGCACCAAATTGAAAAAGATTTTCAGGCTTACAATCTGTCACTGAACCTACATCAAGTACCAATGTTTTGTCACTAGTAATACTTGGCATAAGGGTTGCAAGTGCTGGTTTTTTAATACCTGGAATTCTTCCTATTCGTAACGTAGCTGCTGTCATAGTAGCACCTGAATGTCCTGCAGATACAACTGCATCTGCTTTTCCATCACGTACTAACTCTACTGCTTTATAGATGGAAGACTCTTTTCTCTTCAATGCATCTGTTGCAGCATCGCTCATAGCAATGACATCAGAAGCTTCAACAATTTCAACTTTATCAATATAATATTGGGGGAGGTAAGAGAGGATTGCATCTTTATCGCCTACTAAGATAGGAACGAATTTTTCAATTTCTAAGGCTTGAACTACACCGTCTATAATGGGTTCAGGACCGAAATCCCCACCCATAGCGTCAATCGCGATTTTAATCATCGATTATGCTTCTTTTTTAACTTTATACTCACCTGTAGTCATGTTCATGTGGTGAGGCATTCTCCATGTTCCATCTGCATCTTTTACAGGCATTGGTAATGTCAATTTGTAATGTGTTCTTCTTTTTGCTGCTCTTGTGTGACTCACACGTCTCTTAGGTACTGCCATTGTATATCCTTCAATTTTTAATATTCAATTTCAAAGTCTTCATCACTATTGTCACATGCGTCACAGTAGTGATAACTCTCTTTGAGTGCGTTAATTTCGCTTTGTAGTATGTACAAAATATCTATTTTGCCATCTAAAAACTCAATTATATCTAAATCATCTTTATCTTCAGAAACCAAATCACTTAACTTCAAAGTCAATCTTGTGTCTAACTTGTTTGGATATGATTTCCCACATCTGTCACAATTTAGCTCAAGATTTCCTTCAAGTTGTGCATCTAAAGTCACTTGATGATAACCACTTTTTTTTAAAGTTCCTTCAAACAAAATACCTTCTGAATTCAATCCAAAAGGTTTTGCAGTAGAACCTACCTTATCAAATACAATTGTCATAAGGAGTACTCCTTAGTTTGTATTAGTTAATCTCTCTTTGTGCAAAGAAGAAATTGATTTCATTTGTTGCATTTTCAACAGAATCTGAACCGTGTACTGCATTTGCATCAATGCTTTCTGCAAAGTCAGCTCTGATTGTTCCAGCTTCAGCTTCAGCAGGGTTAGTTGCACCCATAAGGTCTCTGTTTTTAGCCATTGCATTTTCACCTTCAAGTACTGTTACAACAACAGGACCAGAAATCATAAATTCTACAAGGTCTTTAAAGAAAGGTCTTTCAGCGTGAACTGCATAAAATGCTTCTGCATCTGCTTGTGAAAGTTGAATTTTTTTTGTCGCTGCAATTTTAAGATCTGCTGCTTCAAATCTAGCAAGAATTTGACCTACTACGTTTTTAGCTACTGCATCTGGTTTAATGATTGATAATGTTTGTTCCATACTTATATTCCTAAAAGGGTATTTACTTCTACAATGCGTAATTGGAGAGTATTCGGGCGGAATTTTAGCTAAAATGTTATTAAATTAAGTTGAAATTAAAGAGGAGAAAGAAAGGAGTCGATGATGAACCACAAAAGGATTCATCATCTAAGAAACTAAATATTAGTCTTCAATTACTGCTGTTCTTGAAGATCTGTCATCCATAGACACATCTTCTTTAAATGGCATTACTGCATCAGCATCATCGATACCATATGCTTTACCATCTAGGTAATTTTCACCAGCAAAGTGATCTTTATGATCAGCTGTAAAAGGCATATCCCAAGTAATACAACCCTCAGTTGGACATGCTTCAGCACATGCTGGAGTATCAAAGTGCTCTACACACTCAACACATTTATCAGGATATACATAGTAGTATTCCTCACCCGTTGGATTATCATCCTCATCTACAATTGCTTCTACTGGACATTCGTCAATACAAGCCGCACAGTTGATACACGTATCACCAATAATTACTGCCATTTTAATTCCTTTTATTTGATATAGATAACTATAGCTAAAGATTTTTGAAAAATACTTTAAAATCCGTAAATTCTCTTAGGAAAGAAAGGCATTTTGCCTTTCTATAACACTAAAGACCGAGGTATGTTTTAATCTCTTCTACTCGAGAGGTTTTCTCCCAAGTAAAATCTTCATCTTCTCGTCCAAAGTGTCCATACGCTGCTGTTTTTTTATAGATAGGGCGAAGTAAATCTAACTCTTCCATAATCCCTTTTGGTGTAAGGTCAAACAAATCAGCCACACATGCAATGATTTTGTCTTCATCTACATTGGCTGTACCATGGGTATCAACATAAATAGAAACTGGTTTTGCTACCCCAATAGCATACGCTATCTGTAACGTTGCTTTTTCACAAGCACCTGCAGCAACTAAGTTTTTAGCCACATATCTTGCAGCATACGCAGCACTTCTATCTACTTTTGTAGGATCTTTACCAGAAAATGCTCCCCCACCATGAGGACAGCTTCCGCCATAGGTATCTACAATAATCTTACGTCCTGTAAGCCCTGCATCCCCTTGAGGTCCACCAATAACAAAACGCCCTGTTGGGTTAATATGATAGATAATATCATCACTCATAAGTTCTGCTGGGATGACTGCTTTAATTACCTCTTCAAGTACCGCTTTTTGCACTTGTTCTAAACTTACATTGTCATGGTGTTGTGTAGAAACAACAATCGTATCAATCGATACTGGTTTACCATCAACATACTTTACAGAAACTTGTGCTTTACCATCGGGACGTAAAAAAGGTACTGTACCATTTTTTCTTACTTCTGCCAATTTTGCAGTAATTTTATGTGCCAAAGAGATAGGTAAAGGCATAAGTTCTGGTGTCTCTTTACATGCATAACCAAACATTAATCCTTGATCTCCCGCACCAATTTCACCATCTGCTTGGTCTACCCCTTGATTAATATCTGGACTTTGCTCTCCGATACCATTGAGTACCCCTGCACTTCTATAGTCAAAACCAAATTGTGCATCGGTATAACCAATCTCTTTAATTACCTCTCTTGCAATCTCTTGCATTGGGGCATACGCGGTTGTTTTGAGTTCTCCTGCAATAACACAAAAACCGTTACTCACTAATGTTTCACATGCCACTCTGGCTTGTGGATCTCTAGCAATAATATAATCTAATATCGCATCTGAAATCTGATCAGCCATTTTATCTGGATGACCTTCTGTTACTGATTCACTGGTAAAAATGTATTCGTTAGCCATTTTTAATCCTTTATTATTTTAAGTTCGTTCACTGTCACTGAACTTAACAAAAAGATACATTATCTCTTTATTCAATTCAACGCTGTGGTGCATTTCAATGCACCCTAGAGTATCTTTTTGGCGAGTTGTTCAGGAAGTAGTCCTAAACTCTCTTCTACCAATTTTGTATTACCATGCGTAATAAAGGCATCATCATACTCAAAAGAGGTTAATGCCACATCTAAAATTTTCTCTTGACTCAAAAATTCTAAAATTGCTGAGCCTACGCCTCCCATTTTAGCAGAATCTGAAAAAACAAACCACTTTTTATACTTCCCACTTAATGTGCTAAGCATTGCTTCATCTAGTGGTTTTACAAAACGTAAATCTAAAATAGCCACTTCTTTTTCTAAAAGTTTTGCTACCTCTTGGGCACGTCCTACGCCATTGCCATACCCTATAAAGAGTATCTCTTTACCCTCTTGTAGTAGGTGAGATTTTCCTAATTCATACTCTGGTACAGCACAATCATCTGCTATAAATGCACCTCTTGGGTATCTAAATGCACAGGGGTGTGTGTATTCTTTGGTAAAATGCATACACGCTTTCATACTACTTTCATTGTAGGGTGCTAAAAGTGTCATGTTAGGAATACCTCTTAAAAAAGAGATATCAAAAGCCCCTTGATGCGTTTCTCCATCTTCACCTACAATACCTGCTCTATCTAAGGCAAAAGTAACCCCTAAATCCATCAATGCAATGTCATGAACAATTTGGTCAAATCCTCGTTGTAAAAAAGTAGAATAAATTGTACAAAAAGGTTTAAAACCCTCTTTTGCCAACGGTCCCATAGAGGTAACAGCATGTTGTTCTGCAATGGCAACATCCCAAAAACGTTCAGGGAATTTTTCCATAACCGCACTCATTCCTGTACCCGTTGGCATAGCAGCAGTGACACCTACAATACTTTCATCTTGGGTTGCCATCTCTAGTATGGTTTCAGAAAAAATGGCAGTAGCAGATTTTTGAGAAGACTTCTTGAAGGCATCTCCCGTTTTTAAATCAAATGCACCCACACCATGCCAATGCTCTTTGCTTCCTTCTGCAATTTCATACCCTTTACCCTTTGTTGTTTGTGCATGAATAATTACAGGTTTACCCAAAGACTTAGCCACATTCATCGTTTCTATGAGTGACTCAATATTGTGCCCATCCACAGGTCCAATATATTCTATTCCCATCTCTTCAAATAAAATACCCGGGGTAATAAGTTTAAAAGATTCCTCTACACGCTTTGCCATATAGCTCGTACCCTCAGGCATCATGTCTACAATTTTCTCAACTTTGGCTTTAAACTTTTGATAAAAAGGGCTTGCCATACTTTGCGAAAGAAGTTTAGAAATAGCCCCAATAGGCTTGGCAATACTCATCTCATTGTCATTTAAAATAATAATAACGGGGTATTTTCTATCGCCTAGTTCATTGAGTGCTTCATACACCATTCCTGCACTCATACTCCCATCCCCAATAAAGGCTACAGGAATTCTATCTTCCCCTTTAAGAGCAATGGCTTTAGCCGCTCCCACCGCTAAAGAGATAGAAGTAGAACTGTGTCCCGATACATAATAATCATACTCAGATTCACTGGGTTTCGTGTACCCACATGTCCCACCAAATTGACGTAAAGTATCAAAAGATTCCCATCGGTTTGTTAAGAGTTTATGTGCATACGCTTGATGACTTACATCGAAGATAAAAGGGTCTTTTTTTACATCAAACACTTTATGCATAGCAATGATGAGATCTGTTGCCCCTAAAGTAGAAGAGAGATGTCCACCATTTTTACTCACAGTATCAAGAATCTTTTCTCTAATATCTGTAGCCAGTCTGTTGAGTTCATCTATGGAATAATTTTCTATATTCATACTATCCTATCTTTCAAATATGCAGTCATTATTTTTTTTGCAAAAAGAATTTCACTTTCACTATAGTTCAATTCTAATCGGTTTGCTATTTTCTTTACCATTTTTTTTGTTATCTTTTGGGTAGTCTGTTGCTTCTGCATAGGTAGAAACGCTTCAAGATGAAACGCTTCTACCGTAACACTAGAAGCCTGAACTACGTGTACTATTTTCAAGCAATAAGCTCTGAAAAATGTTGAAAGAAAACATCATTTTGTTTTGCTGTTCCTACGGTAATACGCATCGCATTCATTCCATATGAAGCCAGATTACGAATAATCACACCCCGCTTTAACAATGCATCTGCAATCTGTGTAGAGTCCATACCCTCATCAAACACATAGGTAATAAAGTTGGTGTAACTCTCAATATACGCAAATCCATTCTCTTTTGCAAACGCTTCATAACGTTGTATTTGCTCTTGATGTAAAGCAATAGACTCCGCCACAAATGCATCATCACCACATGCTGCAATGGCTGAAGCCAAAGAGAGTGTAGAGATATTAAAAGGTGGACGCATCTTATAGAGTGCATCAATAAGTTCAGGCTGAGCAATACCATACCCTACACGCATTCCACCCAATCCATAGGCTTTAGAAAATGTACCCAAATAAATAACATTTTCATAGCCTAGTAAATCATTGGGAGTAATGGCATATTTTGCATCTTTTGCTGCTGCATACTCCATGTAAGCACCATCTACAACCACCACACTCTCTTTACCAATCGCTTCAATCAGTCTTAAGACATCTTCTTTGCTTGTGGCATCTCCTGTAGGGTTGTTAGGGGTACAAATATAGACCAATTTAGGTCTATACATCGTGTAGGCTTCCATAAACTCATCATAGCTATGGGCATAGTTGGCTGTTTTGTAAATTTTGGCACCCATCTGCTTGGCATAAATTTCATACATCGCAAAGGTTACCCCTGACATCAACACAGACTCATTTTCATTTAAAAGTGCACGAGAAAGAAACTCTAACACTTGGTCAGAACCCGCACCTATAATAATGTTATTTTCATTCACTTCATATTTACTCGCCAATGCCTCTTTGAGTTCAAACATAGAGTCATCTGGGTAAAGGTGTGCTTTATCTGCATTGTCAATAATGGCTTGTTTTACAGCAGGACTAGTTCCAATAGGGTTTTCATTTGAAGCTAATTTTACAACATTTTCAGGTGCAATACCAAATTCACGTACCACAAGTTCAATGGGTTTTCCCGCTTCATATATTTTTATATTTTCAAGTACACGATTAAATTTCATTCTTTTCTCTTCTTTCTTTATTTATACATCATCAGTTTCACGCACGTAAGAGCCTAAAATTTTAATCTCATCTTTGTGTGCATCCAAAATAGAGCCTATGCGTACATCGTCTTTGTGTCCATGGAGTTCTATGAAAAAGATGGAGTCTCCGCCTACAATATGAGATTTAATTTTGGTTAAATTCACATTTGCTTCTTCAAAATGGTTTAAAAAGGTTACCAATGAACCTGGTTCATTTGAGAGTCTTACCAACAATGACGTTTTATCATTCCCAGAGATACCATTTTCAAAATTTGAAACAATAAAAAAACGTGTTCTATTATTTATGTTGTCTTCAACATTGTCAAATCGTATAGGTAAATTATAAAGCTTTGCTGCAATAGAAGGACACAAAGCTGCACTATGTAACTCTTGGGATGCAAGTTTTGCTCCTTTTGCAGTAGATTCTACAGGAACCAACTCTACATTGTCTAAACCTAAATCTTGTAAAAATTTACGACACTGCCCAAAAGCAATATCTTTAGAGTAAATTTTTGTAATCTCTTTATAGTTGTCACAACGTGTTGCAAAAGCAAAATGCACATCAATCATCACTTCAGCAATGATTTTTAAATCATAACTATCAAGACAAGAAATGGTGTCACTTACAATACCATTCGAAGAGTTTTCTATGGGAATCACACCAAATTTGGCTGCCCCTTTGTCTACTGTTCTAAAGACACCTTCAATAGAGCCAATAGGCAAGTACGCTGACATAGCTCCAAATTTACTCTCTGCAGCTTGATGTGTAAAACTCGCTTCTGGTCCTAAAAAAGCAACACCTTCAGGAAGTTCAAGGTTACGTGCAACGGCAAACATTTCTAAAAAAAGTGCATCTATCGCACTGTCTGTTAGCTTACCCTCATTTTTAGATTTTAGACGATTTAAAATAGACTTTTCACGCTCAGGTCTATAGATAGGAGCCCCTGTAGTATTTTTCAGTTCTCCTACTTGATGTACCAACTCCATACGTTCATTATAGAGTTTTAACAATGTATCATCAATCTTGTCGATTCCTATGCGTAATTCATCTAATGTCATCTTTTTACCTTTATTGTAAGTACTCTAACTCTAAACGTACCTGATCATCGTACGTTTCACGGGCTCTTATGAGTCTGTCTTCGCCATTTTCTATGGCTACTTCTGCTGGTTTTGCACGGGTGTTATAGTTTGACGCCATTGTAAAACCATACGCTCCAGCAGAATGTACCACAAGTAGGTCATTATGCGAAAGGGCTGGAAGGGGTACATCTTTACCAAAAAAGTCACCACTTTCACAGACAGGTCCTACCACATCTGCTAGACTTGTTTCACCTTCAACATTTAACGCTTCTATTTTATGATACGCATTATAAAGACTTGGACGAATAAGGTCATTCATCGCACCATCTACAATAACAAAACGTTTGGTTCCATTCACTTTTTCATAAAGCACTTTCGTAAAAAATGCTCCTGCATTGGCAACCATATAACGCCCAGGTTCACAAAGAAGGGTTAAATCCAATCCTTTGGTTGCTTGAAAAATAACTTGTGTATAATCAGTAGCTGTGATGGTCACTTCGTCATCATAAACCACACCAATACCACCACCCACATCAAAGAATTTAATATCTATTTTAATGGCTTTGAGTGAACGTACCAAGTCTGCTACAATTTGTGCTGACTCTCTAATAGGGTCAAGTTTGGTAAGTTGTGAACCAATGTGAAAATGAATTCCAACAGGGTTTAAAAATTCTGATTTATTGGCATAAATATACATACGTTTTGCCATATCTATCTCTACACCAAACTTGTTTTCATGGAGTCCTGTAGAGATATAAGGATGTGTTTGTGGATCAATATTTGGATTGACACGAATAGAAATACGTGCTTCTTTTCCAAGCTCACGTGCCACCATCTCTACACGTTTCATCTCTGCTTCGCTCTCAAGGTTAAGCATTAAAATATCTTTTTCTAAGGCTTCACGAATTTCATCATCACGTTTTCCTACTCCAGAGAAGATAATTTTATATCTATCTATACCTGCAGTTAACGCACGTTTCACTTCCCCAATACTCACGCAGTCTGCTCCTGCACCCATCTTTGCTAAATGCTGAATGACCGAAAGGTTTGAGTTGGCTTTTACTGCGTAGTTGATGATTGATTTTTTACCTGAAAAGGCATCTTTAAGTGTGGTGTATCGGTTGGTAATATAATCAAAGTCGTACATATACAATGGCGTACCATATTTTTGTGCCAAAGCGTTATAATCAATATTCATTTATCTGTCCTAAATTATGGTATCTATTTTAGGGTGATTTTATCTAAAAATTGATTAAATTGTGGGTATCGAAAACTATCCTATACGTTTTTCATCTGTAAGATAGAGATAAATTGTATAGACCCACAAGAGCATTACAGGTAAAAGTACCGTCATTTCAGGGAGTAATACCCCATTTGAACCCATTTGATTTAAGCCAAAAAGAATACCCCATATCATAAAAGTAATCCCTAAAGAGAGTGCTATAACCATCCCTATATTCATCATTCTACTATGAAAAGGCAACTTGAAAAAAAGTATAATAAGTAGTGCTAAAGAGAAAAGAGGCATGACTATTTTACTGTAAAAAAGTGCCCTTATCTTATCGGTATTAATTTGCTGTTTTTCAAGTAATTCCCATGTATAATAGGCATCAATAATACTTAATGATTTCCCCTCATAGAGTGATTCAATAATTTTAGGTTTATACCCTTTCAGGGTTTTAATACTCTTCTTATGTTCAATCGTATACCGTTCCAATTTTCCTTCAGTATAGATATGTGTTTTAAGTATGGCATCTTTAGCTTCCCACTCTTTTTCATTAAAAAGTGCATATGGTGCATGAATGGTATATTGTACTTGATTATTTTGCACATTAAAAATGGTGATTTCATCAATACGTTTATGTATGGGGTCTAAGGCTTTAACATAGACAAAGTCATTATTATATTTGAAAAAAATATCATTGACATTGTAGGTTCCTATCTCATTTTTAAGCAATACATGTGCTTTGTCTTTAGCGTAAGAAAAGGATGTTGTATGCAAAAAACTAAAACAAAGATACAATAAAAATGCCACACTAAAAAGGGGCAGAAGCAACTTTTTTTTACTATAACCAAAAGCATGAAATGCTCCCATCGTATTGTTTTTTATTAGAGATATCTTTGTCATAATTAAAGCAAATACAATGGCTAAAGGGTAGAGTAAACCTAAAGACTCTTGCCACATATAAAAGATATAGAGTATCTTGTAATTTCCTGCAATATCTACTTGTTGCATACGTTGAAAATAGTCAATAATCGCAAAAGTAAAAGAGAGACCCAAAAGAATTATCATAAGATTTTTAAAGTAGAGTGTTGCAAGATAACGTAAATATAGGGGAGGAGAGAACAACTAAAACTCCTATGTCTTTAAATTCGCAATAGATTTTAAACTATAGGTTGATTTAATATGGTTTAAATCTTCATGCAAAAAAGATTTTGAAGCTTCACAAAGATGCATGAGAAGAGAGGGAAGCTCTTTTTGTTCTTCTTCAGAGAAATGATGC
>Ga0256826_1002322_pt1 | contig 11644 bp, 13 predicted proteins | sample CV79metaG_FD_185975 | JGI IMG/M metagenome (GOLD analysis project Ga0256826, IMG submission 185975) | Hydrothermal vent microbial communities from East Pacific Rise, Pacific Ocean - CV79 | ecosystem: Environmental > Aquatic > Marine > Hydrothermal vents | place: Pacific Ocean: East Pacific Rise... | reverse complement strand
GAAAAATAGCTTTGTAAATACACTAAACGGTAGTTCTCTTGCTGTTGGACGCACCCTAGTGGCTATTATGGAAAATAATCAAAATGAAGATGGAAGTATAGATATTCCTGAGGTTTTGAAGCCTTATTTGGGGATGTAATTTAGGTTTTTTCTGAATCGTTGGGAGTGGCTGCCTATTTGAAGCCACTTTTATTGGTATTTATCAATATTAAAATTTTTAAAGTTTCCTACATTTGTAATAAAATGCCAAATTGATTTATCAACAGTGTACGATAATCAGTAGATAGTAATAATTTTTAAAAAAAGAACTATAAATATTTGAAATTCCCAAACAATAAGTGTTTATTAATTATCTAATTAGTCAAAGTTAAATTCGTTACGTATTTTTTTACTTTCAGAATAAGGATTAATATTTACAAGTTCATCTTTCTCCATATACTTAGCACATTCTTTCTCTGATGATTCTAAGTCTTTAAGTGCTTTTCTTAATCCATTAGTAGGAGTTTTTCCAGAGGATGTTCCAAACCCAGTAATTACACTATAACCTATAACAAGCTCTATAAATGCTGCAATTGCCCAAAGACCCCATATAAATGCCCATACTATTGTAATAATTATGATACTAAGATATGCTTTTCCTTCATCATCTGGGAATATAACACCTATTACATAAAATAAATAATCCATATCTTCATCTCCATTTTTTAGTTGGGTTTATTATCCGTATGTTCTGGATTTATTCGATTCTAGAAACTCTAATTTATCATGAATTTTTGTAGAATCATCTGATTGTAAATTATAGAAAGCTTCCAAACTTCTAGCTCTTCGCTCTACATACAAAGACTCTGCTTTGTCTTTATTACCTTTAGATTTTGCAATAGCTTCTCCCCAGAACTCTTTAATACGAAATCCATTTTCCAATTCATTAATTACTTCTCCGTAAAAACAGCTATCAATATCATGCATATTATAAACAATAGACTTCTTGCATAACCTAGACCCTAAATCAAGTTTAGGGTGACGAAGTTACAACTGACCGTCATTCCAAACTTGATTTGGAATCTAATTTATGAGTTATGAAAGAAGTCTAATAGTAAATGCTTTATCAAAGATCTTACCAAACATTTTATATCCCTATATAATTTAATTTTAAATCAATATTTACACAACTGCTTTTATCCACATTTCTTCAGTATATGTGTCAATATCACTTATCTTATTGCCATATAAGTCCGTTATATCAGCCTCTATTTTTCACCCGGATACGGATTAATGTGACTATTATCAACAAAAACACCTTTATCAGTCTCTACAATTTGCATTGGATATTTTCGACCTGTCATTTTAGTGTGTTCTACTTTTAATATCATTATCTTCATACTGTACTTCTAATCTTTTAATCAGTATATTGAAAAATAGTGTAAATATAATGAGAGAATCATTATGGAATGACCCTTATAAACTAGACAAAATATAGTTAATAACTTTAAAATATCTTCATAACACCCCCCCCCAAAAAAAAACCTCTTAATCTCATCAGTTTTCGCATATCGCAGAGTCATAATTTTATTGCAACTCTATTTGTAGCAAATTTGTGCTACAATGTAGAATAATAAGTTAAGGAGTCTTATATGTCTTTAAATGCAACGGTAAGAGCAAGAGTTGATGAATCTTTAAAATTTGATGCTGAACATATTTTAAAAGAGATTGGTTTAACAACATCTCAAGCTATAAATATATTTTTAAAAAAAGTAGTATCTGAGCGTGGTATTCCTTTTGAATTGAAAGTTCCAAGTGATAGATTAAAAACTGCTATGGATGAAGCTAAAAGTTCTCAAGGTACATATCATGATGGTATAGATGATATGATGAAAGATTTAAAATCTTGATAAAGTATCGGCTATTTAAAACTAATACATTTAAAAGAAGCTATAAAAAGAAAAGACTCTCTGACGAAGAAGAGTTAGCATATATTGATGTTGCCTATAATTTATTGTGTGCTAATAAACTTATGGAAAAATATAAAGACCATCAACTCATAGGAAATATGCAAGATTGTAGAGAATGTCATATAAAACCTGATCTACTTTTGATTTATATGATTGAGGATGAAACTTTAAATTAGTGGACATAGGTTCTCATAGTGAGTTGTTTAATTAAGACGACTATTAATTTACCCTCAATGGTGATATTGTTGAACTAAAAACAGTATCAATCCACTAAGTTAATCCCCATATTTTCAAGTAAAAAAAGTGCTTCATATCGACTAAAAATTGCACCTTTTAGGTAGTTGCTTTTTAAGTCTATATTTGTATTTGTTGTATCTTTAAAGTTGGCATACTCTAGATGGGTATCACTAAAGAGTGCTCCTTTGAAGTCACTTGAACTAAAATCTGCATTTTTAAATGACCCTGAACAAAAGTCAATATCTTTTGCACTACACTCTTTCATTTCAAGTCTATCTTGAGCGAGTCCATAGAAGTTACTATCATTTAAAATGCACTGTTTAAATCTCATAGGCTCACCACTTAGTAAACTCTTCCAGTCACACATAGTCCAATCTATCCCAATCATCTTAGAAGAGATAAACTCGCATCCACTTACCATCGAGTCAGTAAGCTTCATTACACTCAGGTTACAATTTACAAAATAGCAGTCTATAAAGCGACAAGAGCGAAAAAGGGTCTCGCTAAAATCACATGAGACAAATGTACACTCTTCAAATTCTGCATTTTTTATTGTCTGCTCATGAAGATCAATTTTTTCAAAATCTTCTCCAAAACAGTCCATAGCATCTACTATTAGTTCTTTATTTATACTTTTCATTACTCTACTAAGCCTATTAATTTTTTTGGACTATATAACTTAAAAAGAGAGACTGCAACAGTAAAAGTAAAAAACTCTGCAAATGGTATAGCTAAGTATATCCCAGTGTTACCTAAAAATAGGGGGAGACTAATAATCAAAATTATAGGAAAAACTAAACTTCTTAAAAGTGCAATTACTGCAGAAGGGAGTGGTTTATGCATAGCGGTAAAATACGCAGAAATAACCATATTTGAACCATTAAAAAGAAAAGCAGGCCACACTAAAGAGAGAAAAACCAATATAATCTCTATAGACTCCTTATCTCGGTTTTCAAGAAATATATCTGAGATTTGCTCTGGTATTAGAAGTACTGCAATGGTAACAAGAACTCCAAAGAGACTTACAGATATAAAGGCATATTTTAAAAATGACTCTATTCTTTGAGTCTCTTTGGCTCCAAAATTTTTACTTATTATTGGTGAAAGAGAGTCACTTATACCAAAGCTAATCATTATGGAAACCCATAAAATATAATTTACTACGGTATAAGCAGCCACCCCGTCCACTCCAAATGTTTTAATCATAATATAGTTAAAAATAACAGTCGTTATACCGACTGATGTCTCATTTACAAACTCTGATGCACCATTTGTACCTGCTTTTACAATCGCTATCCAAGATCCTATAGGCTTTACAAATCTTATAGTTGCTTTTTTTGAAAAAAAGTGGGGAAGAAGTACAATAAAAAGTGCTACTTGAGAAATTCCAGTGGCTAAAGCAGCCCCTTCAACACCACTTTGAAGATAAACAATCATATACCAATCTAACACTATATTTACAATAGAAGAGAAGAGTAAGGCACCAAAGGCTAAAGATGGTTTATTGTCAATTTTTACAAAATAATCAAGCACAAGCCCTATCATTAAAAAAGGAATAAAAGCTAGTATATAGTTTAAGTAGAGTATTGCAATACTCATAAGCTCTTCTGTGACACCAAAAAGCTTCAAAATAGTATGAAGATTAAAATAGATTAGTATGACTAAAGTGATACTCAGAAGTGTCATGGCTATGAAAGTTTTAGTAAACATTATAGAAGCACTTTTAACCTCTCCTTCACCCATAAGTTTTCCAGAGATAACAGAACTTCCAATCGCTAACATCAGAGATAAACCAAAAAGAAGAGAAAAAATAGGCAGAGACATGTTAATAGCAGCTAATCCTGAAGCACCTACATAGTTACCAACAAAAAAACCATCTACTATACTTGCAGAAGAGATAGCAAGCATTCCTAAAACTGATGGAATAGCATAGTTCATAAATACTCTAGAGGGCTTACTCTTTAATGCATCCAAAAATCTCTCCCATATAGTTCACATAAATAGATATTATAGTATAACCAAAACATAATTTAAGCCTTATGTAAACTCATATAATGGTATCATATTTGCTATAGAATATCAGAAAACAATTTAAGGGATTTAATGGCTGAGCCGATTGAAGATATAATCATCATCGAAGAGGATGATGCAGCTGGATTTGATGATAATTCTAATGAAGAAGTTGTACTTGAGTATGACAACGAATCTAAAAAGAAAAAAATCATTATCTTCGGTGGAGCAGCAATTGCTTTAGTACTTATAATAGTAATCGTTCTTCTTTTAGTCTTTAAATCTTCCAATGAATCTCAAGATAGTTCTATGAACTTTATTGAAAATAGACTTGATGAAAAGCAAGTTGTAAAAGTCGAGCCTAGTAAACTTGAGAACATGATTGCAAAAGCCAATTACCTTTACTCTAGTGGTTCCAAAGAGGAAGCTCTCTTTTTATATGAGAAAATTGCTATTTATAGTGAAGCAATTTCTCTCTATAACCTAGGAGTAGCACAACTTAAAAATGAGCAGTATGCACTTGCACTAGAAACCTTTTCAAAAGCCATAAAAAATGATGAAAAAAGATGTGTTAGTGCTATAAACGCGGCTGTTTGCTCACTACACCTTGAAGATAAAGAGAGTTTTAAATACTACATAGACCTAGCCTATGCTTATCTTCCTTATGAGCTTGAATCACCACTTTACTCTTACTATTATGCACTTATAAACTATTACAATGGTAACTATCTTGAAGCTCTTAGTGCTCTCAAGCACCCAAGTTCTGATGAGTATCCAGAAGTCCAAAAGCATCTTAAAGCAAAGATAGATGCTCTCTTTGGAAATGACTTTGATGCCATTGAGGCAATGGAAAAAGACTTTGGTGATTTGGATGACTTTAATATAGCCCTTCTTTATGCTAGAGTTGCAGACTATACTCTGGCAATTGATCACTTTGAAGAGGCAATTTTAAAAAATATTGAACCTGTAAAATCGCAAATAGCTCTAGGGCTAATTAATATCAAAGCGGGTAGAGTAAGAGCAGGAAGTACTAAAATAAAAAATATCACTGATATGTTTCCAGAAGAAGTATATACTCACTACCCCATTAAGGTAAAACTCAAAGAGACTATATTTAATCCAGCAAAAGCTCAAAAACACTATAGAAACTCAATTGAAGACTCTAAACTTGTAACTTTTCAAAAGATATTCTACTTTTCTCCCTATAAAGTTTTTAATGCCAACAAAACTATAAGCTACATTAGAAAAGGGAATGCAAACATTTATATAGACAATATAGAATCTGCACAAGATTACCTTAAAAAGAGTGCATCATCATCAAGTGTAAATCAAGGTATTGCGAAGGCAATAAAAAAAGCTCTAGAGTTTAAAATTAGAGAAGCAAATGAAGATTTACAAAAACTAGTTCTCATCCAACCAAAGCACTCTATTCTACACTATAACCTTGCCCTTACTTATGCTCAAATGGGTGATATGATAAATGCAAACAAACACTTTACAAGATCCTACCACTTAGATGCAAAAAACTACCTCTCTGGTATTTTTACTATTATGACTGCAGAACTTATAAACAAAGAGAGTACAAAACTCAAATCTATAGTTAAAGATGCCATCATGCATGAAGATATAAATGAAGAAATAGATTTATATAGAACACTTCTTCATATTGCGGATAACAATCTTATATCTGCGATAGAGTGGTTAGACAATGACTATAAACAGAGACCACTCTATTTAGCTCTTGATGTTATCATAGCCCAAAAGCTAAATAGAATGCAAAATGCACAAAAATCTTCTCGAAAGCTTATAACACTTCTTCCTCATGATATCATGCCACATATAATGTATATTGATGCACATTTTTATGATTTAGAAGATATTGAATACTCAAAAAAGGTTTTAAACTATCTTAAAAAACAGACTTTCAATTTTGATGATCTCTACTATGGCCCTTATATTACAAGGTATCTCTACATACAACAGAAACTAATTACAGGTAGTTTATACTTTGTAAGAGAGCAGCTAAAAAGAGTTTTAGATTCTACAAAAGAGGATACTCAAGAGATTATAAGTGCTCTTGCTCTAGCATCCTTATATGATGGGGCTTTTGAGGAGTCATATACACTCTACAACACTCTTATTGATGAACTCAAGATTAGAGACTCTTACACTCTCTTTCTAGGTGCTGTTGCTTCTACTGCAGCAAATCACCATGCCAATGCTATTGCTCTACTAGAGTTATCAAAAATGAAAAATAAAAACTTTTCAGAGAGTCGATATGCACTTGGACTTCTATATCTTGAAGTACAGAATAATCAGGGAGCAACTATTCAACTCTCTAAGATACAAGATGATGGCTTCTCTTCTGAGTATTTTGATTTTGATATAGACCTAGATAAACTACTTTTTGAAAAACAGCAAAAAAAACAAGTTAAAGAGAATAAGTAATATCTCTATTTATTAAAAAGTCTTTTTGGAAACAGAAAAAGAGCCCGCACTGGACCATATAAAATATAAAGAGTAAACATAAGTGTAAAGCCTTCTATAGGATACATAAAAATAACAAGTGCAGTAAATAAAATTCCTACAAAAAGTTTCATTTTATGCTTAGGAGTAAAGTCTACCTTTTTAAAACTTGGATAGCGAATATTGCTAACCATTAAAAAAGAGACCATAATTGCAAGTAGCATAATAATAATCCCAAACTCTGATTTGATTGCATATTTTTCAAACACAAGAATAAGAAGAGAGACAAATACAGCTGCAGTTGGAATAGGAACACCTATAAAAACAGAAGGTTCACTTCTGGCTGTCATAACATTAAACCGTGCAAGTCTAATAGCTCCAAAAATAACAAACGCGGCCGACACAACTACTCCAAAACGCTCAAAATCATGCCCAATAAAAAGATACATTAATAGAGATGGAGCTACTCCAAAAGAGACCATATCAGCTAGTGAATCAAACTCTACTCCAAACTTTGAACAGGTATTGGTTAAACGAGCTACTCGACCATCAAGTCCATCAAATATAAGTGAAAGAAGAATCAACCATGCCGCTTGAATAAAATTTCCTTCAATAGCACTAATCATACTAAAAACACCAGCAAAAATCGATGCTGCTGTAAAAAGATTTGGAAGTATATATACTAGATTATCAGGTCGCTTTCCCATATCTACGAAAAGTATCCAATAAGTGTTTCAGAAGCAATCACTTCTTTACCAACACTTACATTAACTCTAAAGTTATGAGGAAGATACAGTGTGCTAAGGCCGTTAGTCATAAAACCATATCTTGTAGTTTGAAGTACATTTTGGGCTTCTACAGTACTTATAGAAATATCTGCAAAGCTCTGTTTTAAAATATGTGTAACTTTGACCCTATTTAATAAAGAGTCTTTAAAAATGAGTGCACTATTTTCATTGATTTTACTGGCTAAAAGAGTATTTTGTGCTAACTTTGCACCTCGAACAAGGTTTATTTTTTCTATAACAGAGTTCATCGGAACTCTTAAGACACCTATATCTGTATAGCTAGAGTTGATTGTAATTTTATATGCATACTCACTATCTTGAATATTCTCAATAGAGACTACCTTACCATCTACAGGACTAAGAACACTCTGCTCTTGAAATGCCAATATCTCTCTTTCAGGATTACGATATACAAAAATAAGAAGAGTAGTTGCAATAAATAAGACTAGTGATAAAAAATCAAAGTCTAAAAATATAGAGAGTACTAAGAGAACTACTCCACATCCTATTGCTTTAAAACCTGCTTGACTAACTGGCAGCAAATTATTTCTCATCATCACTTATATCGCTATCTGATTGTCTCTCCGATTCATCATCTTTATGAACCATCTTAGCATCTTGTTTTAACTCTTCTTCTATCTCATCACCTACTTCAGAGACTTTAGAGTCAATACCATTAGCTTTTTCAAAGTTTATAATAATATCACGAACTTCAGAACCTTCAATATTCTCTTTTTTATACAGAAGTGCTACCATAGCTTCAATAGCATCACTATACTCTTCCAAACGTGATAGAACACTCTCATAATGCTCCGAGAGAGATGTTTTAATAAACTCATCCATATTCTCAGCCATTTTTTCACTATACTCACGAGTTGGCTGCTGCCCACCACCTATAAATGACTGACGAGATTTCTCTAAAACCATAAGACCAGCTACATCACTCATACCATAGGTTTGTACCATTGATTTTATAATATCAGTTGCACGTTCAAGGTCATTTCCCGCACCAGTTGAAATTTCACCTATAAAGACTTGTTCCGCAGCACGACCACCAAGAAGAACATCTACTTCAGCCCACATCTCATGTTTCTGCATCATAAACTTATTCTCTTCTGGTTTATTAAGTGTATATCCAAGAGCAGCAAGACCACGAGGAACAATAGAAACTTTTGATACTTTTTTCGCACCATCTGTTGTTTCAGCTAAAAGTGCATGACCACTCTCATGATATGCGACTATCTTTTTCTCTTTAGGATTAATACGGCGAGATTTTTTAGCAAGACCTGCAATAGCACGCTCAACTGATTCAAACAGATCTTTCTGTTTTACAGTTTTTTGACTTTTACGACCTGCAAGAAGAGCTGCTTCATTGATGATATTTGCTAAATCTGCACCTGCTAAACCAGCTGTAAGACGAGCAATCTCCTCAATTTGAACATCACTGTCCATTTTAACATCACGCATATGTACTTTAAGAATTTTGATACGACCTTCAAAATCTGGCTTGTCAACAAGAACCTGCCTATCAAAACGTCCCGGTCTTAAAAGTGCAGCATCTAAAACTTCTGGTCTATTTGTTGCCGCTAAAATAATAACTGGAGTATCTGTACCAAAACCATCCATCTCAGCAAGAAGTTGATTTAAAGTCTGTTCCCTTTCATCATTTCCACCCATCATACCCCCAGCAGCACGGCTCTTACCAATAGCATCTATCTCATCTATAAAAATAATACTTGGAGCATCTTTTTTAGCTTGCTCAAACAGGTCACGCACACGAGCTGCACCAACACCAACAAACATCTCTATAAAACTCGAACCACTTACAGAGAAAAAAGGAACATCTGCTTCACCAGCAACGGCTTTGGCAAGAAGAGTTTTACCCGTACCAGGTGAACCTACAAGTAAAACACCCTTAGGAATTTTTGCTCCAATTTCAACATAACGACCCGGGTATTTAAGAAAGTCTACTATCTCTTGAACTTCCTCTTTTGCCTCTTCAACACCCGCAACATCATCAAACTTTGTTTTTGGTTTCTCAGAGTTGACCATCTTTTTAGATTGACCCATACCAAGTATACCGCCACCCATACTTTTTTGCATACGACCAGCAAAAAACATCCAGATACCAATGATAATCAAAAATGGAAACAGCCAACCAAACATCTCTGTAAACCAGTTTGTTTCACTAAAGCCTTGATACTCAATGCCTTGCTTATCTAACTCATCAACTAGTTTATTGTCACCCTTTACGATTCTTGTAGTATAAATAGTGCGACCATCTGTTCCAATAGCCTTAATAAAACTTTGCCCAATTTCAACCTTGTCAACACTTTTTGATGCAACTAAACTCTTAAGTTCTGAGTAACTCACTTTTTGAGTTCTTTTGTTGGCTCCAGCCATTGGACCTTCAGCACCAGCTCCATCACCAATTACTACTTTGAAAAGTAAAATCACAACAACTGAAAAAATTGCAAATGTAATTAGTGGGTTTTGATTGAAAAAGTTGTTATTTTTATTATTATTTTGGTCTTTGTTGGACATATATTATCTCTTCCTATTTTCTTTTTAAAATTAATGTAACCCATTCATCTTGGGCTATTCTTTTGATTATTTCACAATCTTTATAAAATGAAAGAACCTTTGTTTCATACTTATCTAAAATACCAGAGAGAACTAAAACACCATCATCTTTCATGGCACTTTTCAAATCCTTAGCTATAAAAGTTAAAACATCTGCAACTATATTAGCTACAACAATATCATACTTACTATCACTTAATGCACAAGAGCCTTCCCAAATATTTGCAAACTCTAAGTTATTTAATTTAGCATTAACAATCGAGTTTTCAACTGAAACAATATCAGTATCACAAGCATCTACCTTGGCACCCAGAAGCATCGCTCCTATACCTAATATTCCGCTTCCACATCCAACATCTATAACACTATCACCCTCTTTTACATACTCAGATATTGCTCTTAGAGATGATGCTGTTGTTGGGTGATGTCCAGTACCAAAAGCGAGTGCTGGGTCTATTGCAATGTTAAGTAAATCAGGATTTGGTTCATTCCATGTAGGATGGATATAAAATTTATCGATAGCTAAAGGCTCTATACTCTCTTGGTAGATTGCAACCCAGTCACTATTCTTAAGTTTACTCTGTTTACACTCTAACTCAATTGTTTCACCGAGTGCTTTTTGTAGTGCTTCTTGGAACTGTTCAAGTCCCCATATAATAGTATCGAGTTCATCTTCACTTCTAACTACAAAACCCTCATCAGTCTCTTCGAAACCAACGGGGAGTGTATCTGATAAAAAATCTGAAAAAAGTGTGTGGTGAGATGAAACTTTTACTACTAATTCATAGTAGTGTTCTTGCATTACTCAGCGACGCCCATTACGGCACCAAGCTTTTCTTTAAGAACCTGTGGAGTGAATGGTTTAACAATATAGTTATTTACTCCAGCTTTAAGAGCAGTAATTACCTCTGCTTTTCCACCCTCTGTTGTAACCATAATAATAGGAGTATCTTTAAAACGCTCATCTGCACGAACTTTTTTGACCAACTCTAGACCATTCATCTCAGGCATATTCCAGTCTGTAATAAGCATATCAACATCTGGATTTTTATCCATTTGTGCCCAGCCTTCAACACCATCAGCACCCTCAAGTATATCTTTATAGCCTAGGCGAGCTAATGTATTTTTAATAATACGACGCATTGTAGAACTGTCATCAACAACAAGTAATTTCAATTGAAATCCTTTTTATAATAATTTACAAATTTAATACTATAATAATAGCAAAATTCTGTTTGTTTTGCTATTAATCCAGTAATTTAAACATTTTTGGTAGGTCTAAAGTTCCCTCGTAGTATGCTTTACCAATGATAACACCATCTACCTCTTTTGTAGCGATAAGTACCTCTATATCACTTGCATCTTTTACTCCACCACTTGCAATAGTACTCACTCCACTCGCACGGGCTATATCTAAAGTAAACTCTACATTGACACCACTTAAAGTTCCATCTTTACCAACATCTGTACAGATAATTGCTTCAACACCCGCGTTTGCAAACTCACGAGCTAAGTCAGTTGCTTTCATAGAGCTCACTTCTCCCCAACCTTCAACTGCTACGAAACCATCAATAGCATCTATTCCAACTGCAATTGGATATTTTGCTGCCA
>Ga0256826_1002321_pt1 | contig 11645 bp, 12 predicted proteins | sample CV79metaG_FD_185975 | JGI IMG/M metagenome (GOLD analysis project Ga0256826, IMG submission 185975) | Hydrothermal vent microbial communities from East Pacific Rise, Pacific Ocean - CV79 | ecosystem: Environmental > Aquatic > Marine > Hydrothermal vents | place: Pacific Ocean: East Pacific Rise... | reverse complement strand
CTCCATCTAATATAGCTCTTTTTAGAGGTTGAGGTTTAGATAGTTCATTTAAAGATAACTCTATATCATTAATCTGCTTAGAATATTTTTCATCATTTTGAATAATTGTAAGAGTTGCAGTTTTATGTGAAAAGGCTAATATAATAGATGGTCGAACTAAATCTAAATCAGGGGTATTAAGAGGGTCTTCTAAGTTATCCATACTCTTTTTAAGTGTAGGTTCAAAAACTTTGACCATGTCATAACCTATAAATCCAATAAATCCATCTACAAATGAGAACCCAACTTTAAGTGCTAACTCCTTGTATTTCTCTTGGTCTAAATCTCTATAATAATTTTGTAAAAACTCAAAAGGGTCAATTTTAAGCTCTTCTACATTACCATTTATATTAGTAAAGTATGATTGATTATCTTTATAAACAATTCTCTCTTTAGCACCAATAGTAATAAAAGAGAAGTTACCATCACTACTATTTACCACACTTTCAAAAAGCATGGTAATATCATTTGGGAAAAGCTCTTTTACTTTTCCATACATCGCAACAGGAGTTAACTGGTCAAAAAGAATTTGTTTAATCATTTAACTACTTAATTTTTGTAATATATGCCGATTTTGAAATATCAGCTCTTACTTTTGCTAAATCATTTTGAGCATCTTTTTGACTATAATATGGTCCTACTAATACTCTAGTTAATACTCCATTTTCTGTTTCAGAAGTTTTATATTTAAGATGACTAGCTTTAACATGTTTAATTGCATTGCTTGGGTCTTTAAATGCTCCAACTTTAATATAATACCCTTTTGTTGGTTTTGTAGATAATGTTTTTTTAGCTCTAACAATAGGTTTTTTAGTTGGTGTAACTCTTCTCTTTTTAACATAAGTATCTCTATGTGTAGTATGTCTAACTTTTGGAGTAACATGTTTTTTAACTCTTTTAATAGGCTCTTTAGGACGATGGTCTCTAAGTGGTATTTTTTTACTTACTGAGTTATTTCTCTCTATTAAAGTAGATTTTGCTAAATCTTCTGATTTTGAACTATCACTATTTTTACCATCTGTTGATGAAGAACGATTTGCAAGTACTGCTGCTGTACCTAACGCTGCTGTAGTTCCTATTACAGCTGCTGCTGTTGATGAGTCACCACCGTTTGTTGCATCTGTTATTGAACTACCATTTGTAGTAGTTATACTCTCATTATTTTCACCATCATTACCTAAAATAAGCTTTGTTATTACAATAGATATAACTAAAATAATAAATAAAAGTGCTAAAAGCGTTAATATATTTTTCAGCTGTGCTTTTTTTGAGTTGTCATTATCTTCTATGACAATGTCATTTAAATTTTTACTTTCCATTCGATTTTAATCTCCATTTTTTTAAAACAGAGTATAACACAAAAAAGGTTATTTAATACCGTAAAATCACATTTTTTTAATGGTAAATGTTATTTTCTTATAAATTATAGATAAAAAATTAAATATTATCATTTATAATTCTTCGTCCCCATAAAAAACGGTTTTTGTAAAATCGCTTTTTATCAAAACTAGTAATTACCACCTTATGTTTACCCGAACTAGCATGTATAAACTTACCATCTTCAAGATATATACCAACATGATTGACCTTTCCTACTCTCTTTCTACTTGTATCAAAAAAGACCATATCCCCTCTTTTTAGCTCATTAAATGTCACAAGTTTACCCACTTTAGCTTGGCTTCTTGATACTCTTGGTAAATTAATGCCAACAGTTCTATAAACTTTTTGAGTAAATCCTGAACAGTCAAAACATTTAGGACCTGTAGCTCCCCATACATAAGGTTTACCTAAAAGTGTTTTTGCTTTATCTTCTATATTTTTAGTAATTGCAGGATTATCGTTAATGAGCCAAGAGAGAGGTAAGTATCGGCTCTGTTGATACTTTTTATAGTTAAAAGAAGCCATAAGCTTTTTAATCATAGCTTCATCTGCTATAATTTTTGCAAGTGTTATATCTTTTTGATAAGACTCCTGCCTTAAAGTAAAAAGATTATAAGAGCTAGTAATACTATTTATTTTGTTCAATGAGCGTTCAGTTAATATAGTAAGAACTATTACTAACTGTAAAATCACAACAAAAGAGAGTATTTTCTTTAATAAATACATCTAAACCACCACAATTTAAAATAAAATTTTGTAATAATAATTAAAACTGCTTAATATCAAGTTAAATGTGATAGTTTTTTTCATTTTTCTATAAATCTATACAAAAAGTACAAATGCAAAAACTATAAAAAGTATAAAATGTAAAAAGCCTTCTAACATATTTGTCTCTCCATCATTAAAGTTAACTATACTTACTAGAATGGTTAGTCCTAAAAGAAGCTCTTGTATAGGTGATAGTGCTAACTCTATATTAAGAGAAGAGACCATACTAATGATTATAACAGCTGGAACTGTTAGTAAAATAGTAGCTAATGACGCACCTAAAGCGATATTTATAACCGTTTGCATTCTATTATTAAGTGCTGAACGAATAGCAACTATGAGTTCTGGAGAGGCTGATATAATAGCAACTCCAACAGCTCCTAATGCTAAAGGTAGTCCTAACTCTTTTAAATTATTATCCATAAAAACAGCTAATATTTCAGATAAGAGACCAATTAAAATAATATATACAATTAAAAGTATAGTGTGATATAAAGAGTTTATCTTTTTTATTTTATGAGACTGAATATTAGTACTATTAGTAGTGGGATTATATTCAAAAAAGTATTTATGATTTTTTAACTGTATTTTTGTAAATACTAAATATAAAATTATAAATATAACAACTATAAATGACATAAAAATCTCTTTATGCTCACTATCTATAAATTGAGGGAGTATCATAGAGAGTCCAATAGCAACTAATAACATAGATAAATATGAGTTTGATGAATCAATATTATAAGGCTGTTCTCCAAATTTAATCCCACCTATAATAGCAGATACCCCTAAAAGCCCATTTATATCTAACATGATAGCCGAATATATAGTATCTCGTGCAAGAAGAGGATTATGAGAGTGTAACATCATAATAGCAATAATCATAACCTCCACAGTAACAGCACTCATAGTTAAAATAAGTGTACCATAAGGCTCACCAAACTTTTCAGCTAATATCTCTGCATGATGGGCAACACTAAGTGAAGCATATATAATTATGGTAAAAAGTATTATAAATCCTATAATATTTCCTCTAACACTACTAGCTAATGAGTGTTCATAAATGGTAAATAGCACTAATGATATAATAGTAACAAAAAGAGCATACTCTTTAGATAAAGCTTTCATCTTTTATCTCCTTCTTTTGATAGGGGAATTATATCAAATAAGTTTCATTTATTCTTTTTACATTTTCACCCCAATTTTATGTTATAATTGAAAGTTTAAATATTAAGGAGAATAAAATGTTTAATTTTATTAGAAAAACAGTTATAATTTTGATATTAATTTCAATTAATCTTGGAGTTATAATAGCTAAACCTCCAAAACCTGGACCTAATTTTGTATGGGTTCCTAAATATAAAACCCCAATAGGTATTGTAATTCCTGCTCATTGGAAACATAAAGGTAAAAAAAAGGTTAGCAAAAAAAAATATAAAAAGCACTATAAAACATATCACCCAAGAGGTTTTAAAGTTGGGCGATAGGTGGGATTTTAGCTCTTAAGCTTTTTCCCTAAAAGTAGAACACCAAAAAATCTAAAAGCCCAAATACCAAATAGTACAAGCCAAACTGTAACTGTTATATCAAACCAAAACAGAAAATTCCATCCAAATGAAAAGATAATTGATGTTATAATCCTGCTAATTACTACAACTTGTGTCCAGTAAAACAGTATCTTTGTCCATTTATCGACTATTAACTGATTTCCTGAATGACCAAGTATTACCCGTGTTCCAAACCCTATTAAAATAGTTAATACAAATCCAAGTACCAATACATGAATATCTAAAAATAGAAAATCAACACTACTAAATAGAGCTATTAGATTAGAAAGAGCTGAAAATATAAAAGCAACAGGTATCCAAAATAGAGCAAGATGTAGTATCCAAAGTAAAGGGTTTTCATTTGGAAAAGGTAACTCCCAATTTAATAACTCCTTTCCAATTATATATACTAATATAAAGTCTACTATAAAAGATAGATGAGTAACTATAGTCTCTAGTAATACATGTCCTATTAGTAACATAACAATAGTTTTTATAAGCTCCTTATCTTGTTCTCCTGTAGCATGAGAGAAAAAGGGTACCATTCTTTGAGCAACAGAGAATGTTACCATAAAGAGATATAGATATATGGCTATTTGTATTGCAAGATTTATAATAAATGGAGAACTAAATAGATAACCAAGTATAAAAAATAGATGAGATACCCCTCCAGCACCCATTGATACCAAAATCCAAAACATATCTCGGTTATCTTCCATTACAGAACTATTATAAATTTTACGAAGAATATTAATAGCCAATAGATGTCCCATTAATACTATTATCATAGCAGTAACTGCTAAAAATGATGATGATATTGCACCAATTACAAAAAATATACTCCCTATAGTAAACGGTATAACTATTGTCATATATACTATCTTTTCAATTGGTAATGTACCTGAAAATCTAGGAAAAGTTGTGAACAAAAATGCTAAAAATACAGGTGTAAATAACAGATATATTAGTGAATAAGCATGATAGTTTGGTATTGGAATAGTTGATACAATAATACCTTTTGAAAAAAGAGCAAATATCAACATAGATACAATAGCATTAATAAACGCCAACACAAAAAATGGTTGGTGAGGTTGTGAAAGAAAATAGTGATTTTGCATAGAAACCCTTAAGTAAATTATCCTTAATAGGATAACTTAAAATATCTAAATATAAAGAGTGTTCTATGAAAATATAATTAAAATTGTTTCTCTAAAAATGGAATAATCTGTTTTTTACGACTCATAACCTTTGGAAGCCAAATTTGATTATCTTTTAGAGTTATATTAAAGGCACTCTCTATCTTGTGGGAATTGTCACTTAGTAGTAAAAGTTGAGACCCCTCTTTCATAATATCAGTAAGAAGTAACAGAACAGAATTTCTATCTCCATCCTCTTTTAACTCACCCATAGCTTCAAAAAGTTCATCTTTCATATTATCAAAAACACTCAAATCAACAACTTCAAGTTGACCTACACCAATTTTAGCTCCACCCATAATAAAATCTTTAAAATCTCTAAGAACTAACTCTTTTTTTGTAGCATTTAATACATTTGATTTAACTATAAACATCTCCATTCCAAGAGCTTTATAATCTGCAATTTCTGCAATTTTTGCTAACTCTTTACAAGCTTTTGTATCCTCTTTAGTACAAGTTGGGGATTTAAAGATAACAGTATCACTTAAAATTGCAGATGCCATCATTCCTGCTAAATTTTTAGGAATTTTAATATTATAGTAGTCAAACATCTGCTTTACAATAGTATTAGAACAACCAACAGGTCTAACCCACATCTCAAGAGGAGTTGATGTTTTAAGGTCTCCTAACTTATGGTGGTCAACAATACCTAAAATAGTAGCATCATCAATATCTTTAGGACTTTGAGAACTCTCCATAAAATCTATGAGATAAACATTTTCTCCTGCATAACTAGTTTTAAGTTCAGGTTTTGTAAAACCAAATCTATCTAAAATAAACTCTGTTTCAGGATTAATCTCCCCTTGTCTTGTTGGAGTTGTATCTTCTCCTAATTGATTTTTTAAATAAGATAGTGATATTGCACCAACAATAGAGTCACTATCTGGTGTAGTATGACCAAATACGAAAGTTGACATATATATAAATCCTTAATATTTTTTGGGAATTATAGCAGATAATAATTTTATATTAGAGATAAGAGTAGATTTACTATCTAACTATTAACAGATTTTATGCTATACTGATAAAAAATAAAAATAGGAGAGAGCCATGCAAAATATAATAATGATACAATATAGACCAATACAAGATAAATCTCTTCTGCTACTTCTATCACTGTAATACCACAATTTAACACTACAATTACTACAATTTAGTTTCTAATATATCTACTTTTAGATAAAATTAGATAATTTGTTTATATGAATAATTTCATATATATATAAGGGAAAATAATGACTAAAGATACTATTAAAATATTTGACACTACACTAAGAGATGGGGAACAAAGCCCTGGTGCTTCTATGAATACAGAAGAGAAAATACAAATTGCTATCCAATTAGAAAAATTGGGAGTTGATATAATAGAAGCTGGATTTGCAGCTGCTAGTCCAGGGGATTTTGATGCTATATCTAAAATTGCTGGGAGAGTTGAAAATTCGACTGTATGTTCATTGGCTAGGGCAATTGATGGAGATATAAAATCAGCTGGACTTGCTATAGCAAAAGCTAAAAGAAAAAGAATTCACACATTTATAGCCACAAGTCCTATTCACATGCAATATAAGCTTAAAATGAGTGCTGATGAGGTTATTAAAAGAGCAGTAAACTCTGTTTTATATGCTAAAGAGTTTGTTGATGATGTTGAGTTTAGTTGTGAAGATGCAGGACGAAGCGATATTGAATTTTTAAAAGAGATAAGTGATGCTGTAATAGAAGCAGGAGCTACAACTATTAATCTTCCTGATACAGTAGGCTTTAGAATGCCAAGTGAGATTGGAGAGATGATTAAGACGATGAGTAATTATATTAAAGATAGAGCTATAATATCAGTTCATAATCATAATGATTTAGGTCTTGGAGTTGCTAACTCTTTAGAGGCTATAGTAAATGGAGCTAGACAGATAGAGTGTACTATTAATGGTTTAGGAGAGAGAGCAGGAAATGCAGCCTTAGAAGAGATTGTTATGATATTAAAAACAAGAAAAGATATATTTTCTAATTTTAAGACTAATATTAATACTAAAGAGATATATCCAACAAGCCGTCTTATAGCAAATATTACAGGAATTGAACCTCAACCAAATAAGGCAATAGTTGGTAAAAATGCGTTTGCTCATGAGAGTGGAATTCATCAAGATGGAATGTTAAAAAATAGAGAGACTTATGAGATAATTACTCCTGCTGATATTGGATTAGATATTAATGATACTTTAATATTAGGTAAACATTCAGGAAGAGCAGCATTTAAAGATAAGTTGGCAAAGTTGGGCTTTAATTTAGAAGATAAGGCTTTAAATAGCTCTTTTGATAGATTTAAAATATTAGCAGATAAGAAAAAAGATATTTATGATGATGATTTAAGAGCAATAGTAACTAATGAGATGACAAAAGCTACACAAGTTTATGAGTTGGTATCTTTACAGATAATGAACTGTAGTGATGGAATTCCAAGCTCAACAGTTAGCATTAAAAAAGATGGCGAGAGAAAAATTGATGCTAGTGTTGGAGAGGGAACAGTAGATGCTATATTTAAAACTATTGATAGAATTTCAGGATATGAGGGAAGACTTATGGACTACAAAGTAACATCAGTTAGTAAAGGAAAAGATGCTTTAGCTAATGTAACTGTTAAGGTTGAGTTTAATGAAAATGAACCAGCTATTATTGGACATGGATTAAATATTGATACCATGTTAGCTAGTGCTAGAGCATATATTAGTGCTTTAAATAGCTATTTAAGTATGGAGGGGATGTTAAAAATTCGCAACTCAAATAGCACCCAAACGGTATAAACTTATGAAAAAGATTATTATATTTTTTCTGCTCTTTTTAGGAATAATAAAAGCAGATATAGAAGTAGGTGCAAAAAACTTTAGTGAGTATCTTCCTCTTTTAAAGTCAAAACGAGTAGCAGTTGTAGTTAATCAATCATCTCTAATCAATGGAGAACATTTAATAGATAATCTATTAAGAAAAAAGATTAATATTGTAAAAATATTTGCTCCAGAACATGGTTTTAGAGGTAATGCTGATGCTGGAGAGAGAGTTAAAAATGGTAGAGATACAAATACAGACTTACCAATTATATCTCTCTATGGAAAACATAAAAAACCAACAAGAGCCGATTTGAAAAATGTCGATGTGGTTGTTTTTGATATTCAAGATGTAGGTGTTAGATTTTATACATATCTCTCTACTCTACATTATGTTATGGAGGCTGTTGCACAGTTACATATTCCTATTATTGTATTAGATAGACCTAATCCTAATGGGGAGAGAATAGATGGTGAGATTTTAAACTTTAAATACAAATCATTTGTAGGAATTCACCCCGTACCAATACTATACGGTATGACAATAGGAGAATATGCACTAATGATAAATGGTGAGGGTTGGCTTAAAGGTAACCTAAAAGCAGATTTAAAAGTTGCACCTATTAAAAATTATACTCATCATACATTCTACTATCTTCCTGTTAAACCATCACCAAATCTACCTAATGAGCTATCTATATATTTATATCCATCATTAGCTCTTTTTGAGGGAACGGTATTTTCTGTTGGAAGAGGAACAAATAAACAATTTCAAATTTATGGTAATCCATTATATAAAAAACGAGATTTTAGTTTTATTCCTCAACCTATGGAGGGTGCAAAATATCCTAAATTTCAAGGAAAAATCTGTTATGGTATAGATTTGCGTTCTACATATATAAACCTAAATCAAGGGATAAATTTAAATTATTTAATTGATGCCTATAAAAACTATCCAAATAGAAAAAACTTTTTTCTAAAAAATAGATTTTTTGATAAATTAGCAGGAAGTGATAAACTTAGAAAACAGATAGTAGCAGGAATGAGTCCAAAAGAGATTAAACTTAGTTGGCAAAAAGGTTTGCATGAGTTTAAAGAGATTAGAAGAAATTATCTAATATATAAATAGGGAAAAAAATGACAATAAGACAACTATTTGGCTTTTTAATTGGTGCGTTGTTTCTTACCTTAGTTATAAGTATATATAACAATAGACCAATAAATACAACCGTACTAATTCAAGCAGGACATGCTGGTCGTACTTTTGGTAATACAGGTTCGGTAAATGGTAAATATAGAGAAGTTGATTGGAATATACTTGTAGCTAAAGAGGTAGAAAAAGAGTTAAAAAAACATAATATAGATGTAACTAGAGTTGGAGCAGATATACCTATAGCTAATGCAAGAATAGCAATAGCTATACATTTTGATGGTTCAGAAATACCATGCTCAACAGGTGCATCTATAGGATATGACAAACATCACCAAAAATCAAGAAGAACAGCCCTTAGATGGAAAAGTATATATAGAGGATATTTCCCTTTTAAGTGGCATAAAGATAATTTTACTAAGAACTTAGCAGACTATTATGGTTTTAATAGAGTAAATAGTGAAAAGGGTTTTTTAGTATTAGAGTTAGGTGAGATAAGTTGTAATAAGCAGATAGAGTGGCTAGAACCAAGGTTAGATTTAATTGCACTTAAGATAGCTGATTTTATTATGGACGAATTAGATAGATAATAACTACACCTCATTTAAGAGGTGGCTTTTTGATAAATTAAGAGTTTTCTCGTTTATATTGCTTTAATATCATCTCTATCTTTAAGCGAGGAATATCTAATATATTTTCTATTAATGGAATATCTTTTCCATCATTATACATCTGTATTATTTTCTCTTTTAGTTTACTATCTGGAGTCAATACTTTTGACTCTAACTCATATACATAGCTCTCTAATCTTGTTATTCTCTCTTCTATAAGTTCACAATGTTCACTCTTTTGACTCTCTTTTGTTTTTTCTAAAAATAGATAAACAATAACACTCATAAATCCTATAAGTGAAAATATAGTTAAGATATAAAATATCTCCATTTTAAATGACCTCCCAAATAATTAATATTAAAAATAGTATGCCTAAATAACCGTTGATTGTAAAAAATGCTCTATCTATTTTTGTAAAATCTTTATTGACTAGATAGTGTTCGTAGGCTAACATAATTGCACTAAGTAGTATAGCTAATTGTGCGAAAAATGTTAACTCTGCACTAAGAACAAAGAGTACCCAAAAAATAATAGTCAATATATGAAACACTTTAGCTATTAACATTGTATTTTTAGCACCAAACTTTGAAGGGATTGAGTGTAGGTTATTGGCTCTATCAAACTCTATATCTTGAAGAGAATAGAGTAAATCAAACCCTGCTACCCAAAATGAAACACCTACGGCTAAATAGATAGACCATAAAGTTATCTCTCCTGTAACAGCCACAACTCCTGCAATAGGAGCTAAACCTAAAGAAATACCTAAAATAATATGTGCTAGAGATGAAAATCGTTTAAAAAATGTATAAATTCCTAAAATAAAGAGTATAGGAATAGATAGTTCAAATGCTAAACTGTTAATCAAATATGCAACTAATATAAAGATAATAGCATTTATAAGAATAAAGCTCACCATAGTACTATTAGATACCCTACCATCAACTGATGGACGGTTTTTTGTTCTAGGATTTAGTGCATCTATATCACGGTCAAGATAACGGTTAACTCCCATTGCAAAATTTCTAGCACTAATAGCTGCTAATATTCCAAAAAAGAATAATTTCCACCCAAACCAACCATGAGATGCTACAATCATAGCAATAAATATAAAAGGTAAAGAGAATATACTATGTTTAAACATAACAAGTTCAGACAAATTGTGTAGCTTTGTTTTAATATTACTCATTATGGGTGTCTTATTTTAATATTACTATTTAATGACCATGCAATAACAACTACAAAAAGACCAATTATATAAGGGTTAGCAATAACATTATAAGCAAATATAAGATAAAGAACCCAAAGTAAAATAGCACCTAAAGGGGTAGGAACTCCTGTAAAATACTTTTCAGCCTCTCCAACCTCTACTTTTAGATTAAACTCAATAAGTCTTCTAAGTCCTGATATAATATAGACTAAAAATATAACACCTAATATTAACTCACCTATAGGAGCTATATGAGAAGTAATTGCATAATATAGTAAAAATGATGGCATAACTACAAAAGAGATAAAGTCAGCATAACTATCAACTTGTATTCCAAACTCAGTTGAAAGATTATACTTTCTTGCCACTTTTCCATCAGCAATATCTAAAGCCCCTCCAATCCACGCTAATATAATAGCTATAAAAAATTCACCATGAACTATAAAATAAATAGCAATAATCCCACAAGAGATATTACCAAAAGTAATTAAGTTTGCAAGATTAAACCGATTGTTTTTATCAAATAACATTTTTTTACCTATCCTTTACAAAAAATGTTATTTTACCCTATTACTTATTATGGTATTATTTTTTTAGTTATTGTTATGTAAACTATAGCCTTTTTAGGGAGTAATAGTCTATAAATCACCCCATATATAAATCTATCCTCTTTACAATAAATTTTGGTAAAATTCCAAACTATTATTAAAAAGAGAGACAACATGGAATACTTAAGAGATTTAGAAAAGATTTGTAGGATAAACTCATTTACACAAAATAAAAATGGTGTTGATAAGGTAGGAGAGCAGATGATAGAGTGGCTTGAAGATATTGGATTTACAACAGAGATACATGAGAGAGCATCTATTGGTAACCATCTTCTATTTTTATCTCCAAAAGTTAAAGGGGAAAAGATACTGCTTTTAGGAC
>Ga0256826_1002320_pt1 | contig 11645 bp, 10 predicted proteins | sample CV79metaG_FD_185975 | JGI IMG/M metagenome (GOLD analysis project Ga0256826, IMG submission 185975) | Hydrothermal vent microbial communities from East Pacific Rise, Pacific Ocean - CV79 | ecosystem: Environmental > Aquatic > Marine > Hydrothermal vents | place: Pacific Ocean: East Pacific Rise... | reverse complement strand
AATTATAACTGTATTTTATATATCCATATGTAGAGACAAAAAATAAGCTTGATTTAAAATCAAGTTATATTATTGTTAAGCTCTATGAAGCTGATGTCACTGTAGGTATAAACGAAGCGTGTAAAGTTAGTGACAGAGCACCAACTTTTATATATTATATTGCTGTTTTAACACGCTCTTTAAGCTGTTGTGGTAAGAGTCCAAGAGACTCTTCTACAAGCTTTGTATTACCGTGAGTGATGAACTTATCTTCATACTCAAAGCTTACAATTTTAATATCATCTAAATGGTTTTCAGAGATAAACTCTAAAAGAGCAGAGCCTACCCCACCCATCTTTGCACTGTCACTAAAAACAAACCATTTTTTATGTTTACTTGCAAGTGTGGTTAACATCTCTTCATCTAATGGCTTGATAAAGCGTAGATCTAAAAGTGCAATATCTTCATCCATCAAAGCTGCTGTTTGAGCAGCACGCCCTACACCGTTACCATAACCAATAAACAAGATATCACTCGTACCTTCTAAGAGAAGTTGGGCCTTACCCTCAACAAATGGCTCAGACTCAGGAAGTTCAGCTTCCATAAATGCGCCACGTGGATAGCGAATAGAGAGTGGACGCTTATAGTTTGCAGCAAATTCTACAAGCTGGTGAAATGACTTTTCATCTCTCGGAGCAGCCAAACGCATGTTGGGAATCGCACGCATAAAACTGATGTCAAAAGCACCTTGATGGGTCTCACCATCTTCACCAACCGTGCCCGCTCTGTCCATTGCAATAACCACAGGAAGATCCATAAGACAGATGTCATGAATGACTTGGTCATACCCTCTTTGCATAAAGGTCGAGTAGATGGTACAAAAAGGCTTAAAACCTTCAGCTGCAAGTGCACCCATTGAAGTCACTGCATGTTGCTCAGCAATAGCAGCATCCCAAAAACGATCAGGATACTTCTCAAGTAGCGGTGTCAAACCTGTTCCACCAGGCATAGCTGCCGTTACACCTACGATCTTCTCATCTTTTTCACATTGGGCTAAAAGTGCTTCACTATAGATCTGAGTAGCAGCTTTTGCGCCACTTTTAGGCGCACTAGAACCACTTTCACGGTCAAATGGACCCACGCCATGCCACTTCTCATGTTGGCCTTCTGCAATCTTATAGCCCTTACCTTTAACGGTTTGAGCATGGATGATGACAGGGCGTTGTAATGCTTTAGCCCGTTCAAAAGTCTCTATAAGTTCAGGAAGGTTATGACCATTGACAGGACCAATATAGTCAATGCCTAACTCTTCAAACAAGATCCCCGGACTAATAAGTTTAAAGGACTCTTCAAAACGCTTGGCCAGGTAGTGTGCACCATCACCAAAGTTATCAACAAAGCTCTCTGTACGTTTCTTGAACTTTTGGTAAAACGGAGTGGCCATACTAGAAGTCAACATCTTTGAGATGGCACCAATAGGTTTAGCAATACTCATCTCATTATCATTTAAGATGATGATCATAGGGTATTTTCGATCACCAAGTTCATTGAGTGCTTCAAAAGCCATACCTGCTGTTATAGAGCCATCACCAATCATCGCAACAGGTACACGTTGGCCCTCTTCACCTTTAAGACGGATCGCTTTAGCAGCCCCTACACCCAAAGATATTGAAGTCGAACTATGTCCCGCTACAAAGAAGTCATCTTCACTTTCAGAGGGTTTTGTATAACCACTCATCCCCTCAAACTGACGAAGTGTTGCAAAATCATCCCAACGACCTGTAAGCAGTTTATGCGCATAGGCTTGATGAGAAACATCAAAGATGAAAGGATCCTCTTTTGAGTCAAAGACCTTATGCATCGCAACAATAAGTTCTGTTGCACCCAGTGTTGAGCTAAGGTGGCCACCATTATTGCTCACCACTTCTAAGATACGTTCACGTATATCTTCACAGAGCGTTTCGAGTTGATTGATACTGTAGTTTGAGATATCCATACTAATTGCTGCCCTGTTTATATTTTCTCACGGATTTTACCATTTTAAATCACGATTTATATTAATTTTTCAGTTAGTTCAAAAAAGCGATCATTTTGTTGAGGTGTACCAATGGTCACACGGATGGCATTAAGACCATAGCCTTTAAGATCACGTACAATCATCCCCTGCTCTAGAAGTCTTTGTGCTACTTCTGATGCTGAGCGATTTTCATCAAACACAAGTGTGATGAAGTTAGTAAAACTCTCAATAGCTTCTAGGTTATGCTTCTGAGCAAAAGCTTCATAACGATTCATCTCATCAAAACATTTGCCAATACACTCTTGAACAAAAGCTTCATCTTCTAAGGCAACGGTTGCTGCTTCAAGTGTTAGCGTCGTGATGTTAAAAGGTGGGCGTAGTTTGTAAAATGCTTTGATGATGTTGGCATTAGCGATACCATAACCAACACGCATACCACCAAGACCATATGCCTTAGAAAAAGTACCCAAGTACAATACATTTTCATAAGCACTAATCAACTCTTTAGGTGTCACAGACTTTGAACTGTCTTTAAAGTGTGTGTACTCCATGTAAGCACCATCAACCACAACTAAAGTATCACTATCAATCTTCTCTAAAAAGGCTTTAAGTTCAAGTGCGTCAATGGCATCACCCGTTGGATTATTAGGGGTACAGATGAAGATGATCTCAGGTTTAAACTCAAGGTAAAGCGCATAAAACTCTTCAAGGTCATGCTCACGGGTTGTAGTCCGAACGATCTCAGCACCTACTTGTTTCGCGTAGATCTCATACATCGCAAAGGTGATAGAGTTCATTAAGATCTTTGAGCCTTTTTTGGCTTTAGCATGAATAGCAAACTCAATAACTTGGTCACTTCCTGCACCAATGATCAACTCATCTTCAGCAACCTCATACTTAGACGAGAGTGCTGCTTTAAGATTCATCATGGAGTCATCAGGATAAAGTGCCATGTTTGCTACAATCTTAGAGACAGCATCTTGAACCTTTGGAGAACAACCATACGGATTCTCATTGGAAGCAAGCTTCACGACATCTTTAGCTTCAATACCAAAGTCACGAACAACCAACTCGATAGGCTTACCTGCTTCATAACTGACAATATCATCTAAAACTGCATTAAACTTCATATCTCACCTTTGACATAGCTTCCAAGCCATGTGATTTCATTTTTACGTTTTTTAATCACTTCTTGAACATTTTGATCTTTAATATGGCCTTCAATATCCATAAAAAACCAGTAAGCAAAACCACTCTCATCATGAGCAGGACGAGACTCGATCTTACTCATATTGATATTAGATTCATCAAAATCACTCAAAAAGTCAACCAATGCACCTGAACGCTCTGCATTTTTCAGACGCACAAAAAGTGAAGTTTTATCATCACCACTCATACCATTTTCAAAATCACTTAAGATAAAGAAGCGGGTTGCATTGTCATGAACATCTTCAATGTTCTCAAACATCGTAGGAACATGGTAGAGTTTGGCTGCAATATGGCTACAGATGGCCGCGGCTTCAGGGTCTTCAGCGGCTAATATAGCTGCTTTTGCTGTTGACTCTACAGGGATCTGTTCAATGTTTAACATCCCCTGTTCTTGCAAAAATTCACGACACTGTCCAAAACCTTTATCTTTAGAGTAGATACGTTTTACACTGCTCATATCTTCAGCTTTTGTTGCAAAAGCCATATGAATCGGCATATAAAGTTCCGCTACAATCTTAACCGTACTCTTAGCTAAAAGATCAAGTGTCTCACCCACAACACCATCACGTGAGTTCTCTATAGGTACAACACCAAACTTAGCACGTCCTGCTTCTAATGTCTTAAAGACAGAGTGGATAGAACCTAATGAGAGATAATCACTCATCGCACCAAAACGTGACTCAGCAGCTTGATGGGTAAAGCTCCCTTCTGGTCCAAGGTAAGCGATACGTTCAGGTAGTTCAAGATTACGAGAAACCGCAAAAATTTCTAAATATAGTGCTTCGATCGCAGCTTCATTAAGAAGACCGCCATCTGCTTCTGACTTTGCACTCAAACGCTCAATGATCGCTTTTTCACGTTCAGGTCTATAGATCGCTCCACCTGATTCATGTTTGATCTCACCTACACGCATTACCACTTTCATACGCTCGTTTAAAAGGTCTAATAGTTCATTATCGATCTTGTCTAAAGCATCTCTACAATCTTGTAATGTTTTCATTTTTCCCACCTGTTGCATCTAAAGATGATCGTGTATCATCCCTATACTCTTGTTTATTACTCTTATTTTATCCAAACTAGCTTCATCGCGTTATTGGCTTAGTTCATAAACTCTTTTTCAAGCGCTATAAGATCTTCAAAAGTCTCACGGCGACGAATCAAACGATCTTTACCACTTTCAACTGCGACCTCTGCAGAGCGTCCACGTGTATTGTAGTTGCTTCCCATACCAAAGCCATAAGCACCTGCACTATGTAGCACTAAAAGGTCATCATGTTGCATCATTGGAAGTGCATAGTCTTTAGCCAAAAAGTCTCCACTTTCACATACCGGTCCAACAATATCAGCGATAGAGGTCTCACCCTCTTTGTCAATCGCTTCTACTTTATGATATGCACTATAAAGACTAGGACGAATCAGATCATTCATCGCACCATCTACGATGACAAAACGCTTATCTCCATTTTTTTTCTCGTACATCACTTTGGTTAAGAAGTAACCGGCATTGGCCGTTAGGTAACGACCAGGCTCACCAATAACTGTCAAGTCTAAACCTGTCAATGTCCCAAGAATAGCCTGCGCATATTCATAAGGATCGATCAAAGTCTCATTATCATACTTGATACCAAGACCTCCACCAATATCAAAGAATTTTAATTCGATCTTAATTGCTTGTAGTGAACGTACCAAATCAGCAACGATCTCACTTGCCTCACGAATAGGATCAAGTTCTGTCAACTGAGAACCAATGTGAGAGTGGATGCCTACGGGATCAAGATGTTCTGAGTTATTGGCCTTGATGTACATACGCTTTGCTGTACTCAGATCCACACCAAACTTGTTAGCATGAAGACCTGTAGAGATATAAGGGTGTGTCTTAGGATCGATGTTTGGATTGACACGAATACTTATACGTGCCGCTATACCCAACTCTTTAGCAATCATCTCCACACGGTCTAGTTCACCATCACTCTCTACGTTGATGTAAAGAATATCTTTCTCTAAAGCTTCACGAATCTCATCATCACCCTTACCTACACCACTAAAGATGATTTTGTATTTTGGGATACCCGCTAAAAAGGCACGTCTGACTTCACCAATAGAGACACAATCTGCCCCTGAACCCATCTTAGCAAAGTGTTTGACAACACTCAAGTTAGAGTTGGCTTTAACAGCATAAGCCAAGATCGCTTTACGCCCTTTAAAGGCCTGTTTTAATGACTCATACTGCTCACTCATGTGATCAAAATCGTAAACATACAGTGGCGTACCATACTGCTTTGCTAATGCTTTAAAATTCATTACTATATTTCCTTGCACATTGTGCTTATTTTGTGGCGTATTTTAACAAAATGGTGCTTATAAATGCGATAAATTTTTATGTACTAGAGATTTGAAAGGTGAAAGCTAAGGCAGAACTGTTTTTAACTACCAATAGTATCTGTTTTTGGGGTACTGTGGCGATACCACTGATAGACTGCTCCTATGAAAAGTATCAGTATCGGTAGTGCAATACCCAACTCTGCAGATACTGTTAAAGTAAATGAGAGTTCACTTAAGATAAAGAGTATCGACCAGGTAAGAAGGGTTGCAATGATCGCACCAAAACTAAAAAGTGAAATATTTAAAAAGCGTTGCGATATTGGGACAAAAAAGAAGATGATTACAATAAGACTTGGTACAAAAAATGGGTTTAAAAAGGTCTTGTAAAGTGCACTTTTGATCTTATCAATATTGACATTTTGATCATTTAAGAGGGTTAAAGCATCTATCGCATCATTGATCGTATAGTTTACTTTTCCTTCATAGACTTGATCCAAAATCTTTGGTTTAAAGCCTTTAAGTAACGAGAGCCCTTTATCTTCAGTCACCGTAATACCTTCACTTTCAAAAGATATTGTCTTAGGTTTTTTTAAGATATGAGCTTCTGGAACATTCCAAAATCCATCTTTGTAGTAAGCACTCTGTGCTACGACCAAACGTTCTAAGTTGGCATCTTTGATCGTAAAGATACGAACATCAGTTGCACGTTGTTGTAGTGGATACAACTTTCCAAAAAAGATATACTTATTTTCAAAAGTAAAAAAAAGATTGGCTGTTGGTTTGATATAACCACGATCTTTTTGAATATTGTCAGCATACTCATTGGCACGAGCAAAAGAGGTCGCATGCAGTGCAATATAGATAATGACAAAAAGAATAGAGATGGCAACAAATGGTTTTAAGATATCGTTTTTAGAGTACCCAAGTGAGTAAAATGCAACGAGAGAGTTAGAGCGAATCAGAAGTACCTTCGTAGCAATCATTGCAAAAACAAGGGTCAAAGGGAGGAGCATATCGACAGAGTAAAAAATCTTGTAGACCAAGTAGATCATCACCAAGTTGGCAGAGTCTGGAAGGCTAGAACCATTTTCTATATAGTCAAAACCAACCATAAAAAGGGTGAGTGCAGAGAGAATAACAAAGACATACTTGCTGTAATGAAAGGCAATATATTTGAACACTAACATCTAACACTCCTTCATCACCCTAACGAATAGGCTATTTTAGCCTTATGATTGTAACCAATATAGTTGAATATAGCGACTTCAAATAGGGTTATTTGCCCTGTTTTGTACTTTTTTTACGGAGTGTTTTGAAGCAACATCTTCCCAGGAGTCTGTTACGAGTAACGCTTCTACTGCATCTGCAGCTTTAGCAATCTGTTCTTGTAGTATCTGCTGTTGATCTTCATAGTATGGAGCCAGTACAAAAGAGGCTACTTCACCCTTATGTTCTGGACGACCAATCCCTATACGGATACGCAAATACTCTTTTGTGATCAAGCTATCAGTAGACTTAAGACCATTATGTCCCCCATGACCGCCACCCATCTTAAAACGGATGGCACCAAACGGAAGATCAAGGTCATCATGAATAACCACAACATCATCAATTTTATAAAACTTCTTTACAGCAGCAATAGATTGGCCTGAAAGGTTCATAAAAGTGGTGGGTTTAAGTAAAAAATGATTGTGGCGCTTAAAAAGTTCGCCTTGGAAAGATGTTTTGGAGATGCTCTCGTATGAGTAGCGTTTAAGAAGTTCATCTATAACCATAAATCCGACATTATGACGGGTTTTGGCATAGGTCGAACCGGGGTTACCTAGTCCGACTACAAGCAAGATTACTTCGCTTTGATGATACTTAAGATCGCAACACGATCAGTATCTACAAACTTAACATTGTTCATAGATGCAACATCACGAACTAAGATAGAATCACCTAGATCTAGGTCTTCAACATTTAGTTCAAGTGTATTTGGAAGATTCTCGATAGCTGCTTTAACACCAACACGAGACTTAGCAACATATAGCATACCCTTGTTCTTAAGACCAACTGGAGTTCCAACAGTCTGAACTGGTAGGAAATACTTAGTCTCAACACCAGCTTGTGCTACCATAAGGTCTACGTGAAGTAGTTTTCCTGTTACTGCTTGAGACTCATAGCCCTGAACAACAACATTCAACTCTTTACCATCTACTTTAACAGCAAATGCTAATGTATCTTTATTACGTACAGCACGGATATACTCATTCTCTTTGAATGCAGCAGAGATATTCTCTAAGCCTTTACCGTAAATGTTCGCAATTAGATAACCATCACGACGAAGCGCCTTTGCAGACTTCTTTCCGTTACTCTCTCTAATAATACCTTCTAACATAGTTAGATCCTTTTGTTTTAATGGCGGAATTATACCCAAATATTTTTAAAAATAAAAAGCGTTGCCTTTGGTAAGGGAAATGGTAAATCGTGAATGGTAAATGGGAAGAGCGAGGGCCTGCGGCAATGTTGAATTAAAGAGCGGTTCACCTTTGGTGAAATGAAGGGTGAAGAGAAAATGGTAAAGGGAAAGAGCAAAGAGCAAAGAGCGATTATCCACGAATTACGCGAATTAACACTAATTTAAGAGAGAAGAGCAAGAGGGATGCCTTTGGCAATTTTGAGTGTTGAGTTTTGAATGTTGAATTAAAGAGCCAAGAGCGAGAGCAATTTTCCCACGGATTATTGGGATTAGTAGGATTAAGAGCGTTGGCTTCGCCAGAGTAAAGAGTAAAGAGTAAAGAGTAAAGAGTAAAGAGTAAAGAGTAAAGAGTAAAGAGTAAAGAGTAAAGAGTAAAGAGTAAAGAGTAAAGAGTAAAGAGTAAAGAGTAAAGAGTAAAGAGTAAAGAAAGATGGCGAAGCTCATCTGAACCCAACCTGAACTTGTAAAGTTTCAGATTTGGTGCAGATTGTGCGAAAGATCTAGCCGACAACGCACTGCTGTGCGTCGAGAGCTAGATTTTCGTGCAAGGTGTGCCGAAGCTGGAACTTTTTAGTTTATTTTAGGGCGAAAATCTCATCATCCTCGAATGCTATGGTACCATCATCCGTACCCTTCTCCTTAGACTTTATCTTCTCATCCATACCCTGCATCTTCAACTTCAAGTCAGATGGAGAAGTAGCATAGTTAAAGGCCTCTTCAGAGGAGATGATCTTATCTTTCCATAGCTCTAAGATGTGCTGATCAAAACTTTGTGAACCATAGATATCTTTACCCTCTTCGATGGCATCACGAATCTCGACATCACGATTTTCTAAGATTAGTTGAGCGATATAAGGTGTCTTTACTAATACCTCTAGTGCAGCCGCACGTTTACCATCAATCGTAGGGATCAAACGCTGAGAGATAACCCCTTGGATAACAGAGGCCAAAGTGAGACGTACACGGGCTTGCTCTTCTGTTGGAAAGCTTGAGACAATACGGTTGATGGTCTCTTTAGCATCAAGTGTATGCAGTGTTGAGAAGACCAAGTGACCAGAATCTGCCGCATGCAATGCTGTCTCAATAGTCTCACGATCACGCATCTCACCTACTAGGATGATATCTGGATCTTCACGAAGTGCGGCACGTAGTGCATTAGGGAAACTATAAGTATCTTGACCTACACTACGCTGATTGACCATACATTTTCGATCTTTATGAACAAACTCAATAGGATCTTCAACCGTTACAATATGCTTACGTTTGTTCCAGTTGATCTCATTGATCATTGCAGCAAGTGTAGTAGACTTACCCGAACCCGTAACACCTGTCACCAAGATAAGACCACGTTCTAACTGACAAAATTTCTTGATGATCGAAGGAAGATGTAACTCTTCAATAGAGAGTATCTTAATAGGAATGACACGAAAGACAGCAGAAACACCCTCCATCTGAAAAAAGATATTGACACGAAAACGTGTCTTATCATCATAAGGATAGACCAAGTCTAGCTCTTTTTTCTCAACAAACTCACCAAAACGACCACGTAGCAACTCTTTGGCGAAAGTCAGTGCATCCTCTTTGGCTAAGATCTCTCCTGAAAGTGGCGTGATATCACCATTGATACGGGCACGAACCACAGCATTAGCCTTGATATGAAGGTCCGAACCTCCTGCATCAATCATACGCTTCATGTAACCACGAATCTTATCTAAGGTCTTAAAGTCTAAACTATCAATATCAATCTCTACACCACTCATTATGACTCCAATGCTTTTAGTATCTCATCAAAAGCATCTACAAATGCTTTTAATCCATCATCAATCTGTTTTTGAACAACCGCATCAAAATCTATACCAACTTCTTTGATATGGTTAAAGTGTGCTTCGATCTTAGCCGCATCAATAGGTAATTTTATCGTACGATCACCTGCTTGTACAAAAGCTTCGATCGTCTCTACCGGAGCTGTATTGACGGCATGCTCTGCTAAAAGTTCATCAATGTAGTAAGAGGGACGAAGTCCATCACCTTTAACCCCTGTAGAGGCAAAAAGTGTACGGCATTTTTTCACACCCATCGTCTCGACCATGGCGTAAATCGCTGCTGCATTATAGTTACCTGCAAGCGAAGGTGTAACGCCTTTACTGACAAGTTCCTCATCTAAAGCACGATCGATACGACTGACAAAAACACTGATCACTGTGTCAACCGCTTTTTTACCATCCATGCCTGATTCAAAGGCTTTGGCACAAGAGACTGCTTGAGCTTTTGAGAAGATCAAAGTTGCATTAACTGCGATACCATCTCCAACCAAGGCTTTCATAGCAACATAACCCGCTGCTGTTGCAGGTACTTTGATCATCACATTGGGACGGTCTATCTCAGCATGAAGACGTCTTCCCTCTGCAATCGTACCTTCAGCATCATCACACAGACGAGGATCGACTTCAATACTGACATAACCATCATCACCTGCTTCATAAAGAGGACGTAAAATATCTGCCGCTTTAGTAATATCGTAGATAGCAACTGCTTCATACTTTGCTTTTGCATCAAGATGCGAAAGTGTTGCAAGTTGCTCTTTATATGCAGCAGAAGTTAAGATCGCATTTTTAAAGATCGCTGGGTTTGAGGTTGCCCCATTGATAGTTCCTTTAGCAATCAAGTCTTTAAACTCATTGTCTAAATAATCACGTTCAATAAAGTCCGCCCACAGTGCAAATTGTTCATCTTTTAAGTACATATTATTATCCTAAAGTCATTGTATCTTTCTACTATATGTGCTAAGGCAAAAGCCATCTCTTAGTGAGGTATAAGCTATGATAATAGAGATTTTACTTAGATTATATCCCAAAGAGATTGCAAAAGTATTAAAGCAGTCATGTTTAACGCTTTAAGCTATACTAAAAAGATGAAAACATTACTTCTTCTCACCATTATGACACTCCATGCACTTTGGGGTAGTGCCTGTGGTATGATCGATATTAACCACAATATCCAAGGCAAGATCATCTACTCTGAAGCCTTAGCTATGCACCCTACAGCAAGATTAAAGATCACGTTAGAAGATGTCTCTTTAGCTGATACATCTTCAAAGATCATTGCTCAATATAACGAAGTCATTGCAGGAGACCATACACAATACTTTATCTTTAACTATAATAATACAAAGATCCTCAAAAATCATCGTTATGCGCTACGTGCTACGATACGAAGTAATGAAGGGACACTGATATGGACAACAACACAACATTATGGTTGGTCATCTCAAAGGTGTGAACCTTATACCTTAGTGCTTTATCCTGTAGCTCATAAAAAAACACGCTACCCGCTACGAGCAGGTGTTTCACTAAAGTATCAATGTAAAGATGAAATGTTTAGCGTGAAAAGTGGTGTAGGCGAAGTTCTGTTATATCTACCCACCAAAAAGATCTTACTCTCTCAAGAGCATCTTAACTCTTCTAGCAAATATATCGATGGTAATGGCACCCTTTTTTACTATAAAAATCAAGAAGCTGACTTTAGAGTCAATCAACACTATTATGAGAACTGTCAACGTATAAAGTAGACTACTTTTTAAGTATATCAGCCTTAAAACGTAGTAGAGAGTGCCCTTCATGACTAAGATCTAACACATCACCAATGATCTTATAACCA
>Ga0256826_1002319_pt1 | contig 11648 bp, 5 predicted proteins | sample CV79metaG_FD_185975 | JGI IMG/M metagenome (GOLD analysis project Ga0256826, IMG submission 185975) | Hydrothermal vent microbial communities from East Pacific Rise, Pacific Ocean - CV79 | ecosystem: Environmental > Aquatic > Marine > Hydrothermal vents | place: Pacific Ocean: East Pacific Rise... | reverse complement strand
AAAAAATTCAAAATCGCCCTTTAGCATTGAGGACTGGTCCTCAAAATCATCTCTTCCTCAATCTCAGTGGGAAGAACTTATTGAAAATAAAATTAACAAATGCAATATGCTTATTGTTCTAAGTGGTAGAACAATGGCTAGCGCAACAGGTGTTTCAAAAGAAATTACAATGGCAAAGAATCAAGATGTTCCAGTTTTTGGAGTATATGTAGATGGTGCTAATACAAGTAGTAATTTACTAAGTGGTCTAGCAAGAAACAGAACAATTTCTTGGAACTGGGACTCGATAGCTAATGCAATTGATCAAATGATGACGGAAGGTAAAAATAAATAATGTCTAAAGCAGCTTTAGTAGTTGGGGTCGATTTTTATGAAGGTGCAAGCCTATTGAAAGGCTGTGTCAATGATGCTAATTCAATTACAAGTTTGTTAAGTTACCATGAAAATGGCGAGAGAAACTTTGAAGTGAAACAATTATGCGCACCTTCACAAGATAAACAGATAAAATCAAATGAATTAAGAGAAGAAGTCGAATCTCTTTTTAATAACAAGCACAATGATACAGCTTTATTTTATTTTTCTGGGCATGGTGGCTTGACATATGATAATAGTGGATATATTGTAACTTCAGATACCAAGAATTTAGAAACTTGTATTCTTATGGCAGACCTTATAAAAATAGTTAATGATTCTCCTGTAAAAAATAAAATTGTAATTATGGATACTTGCTACTCTGGAGATATGGGTAATCACCCTGAGTATCTTGAGCAAGGGTCTTGTATAGGTGATGGTGTAACTATATTGACAGCTTCAAGTAAAGAACAACCTTCTATTGAAAGTGGTGGTCCGTTAGATCGACATGGTATGTTTACCCGTTTATTGATAGACGCATTAGAAGGTGGAGCCGGTAGCATATTGGGGCAGGTTACACCAGGAAGTATATATTCTCATATTGATAAAGCACTAGGTAACTTTGGTCAAAGACCTATTTTTAAAACGAATACTAATCGCTTTATCGAAATACGAAAAGTCAAACCAAGTGTTGACATAAGAGAACTCCGAGAAATTAGTAGTATATTTCAAGACCCTGCACAAGAGTTTCAGCTTGATCAAACTTATGAACTCGATAAAGATGTTCCAGATACATATAAAAATAAAAAGCTATGTATTCCTGAACACAATCGAATATTTAGAATCCTACAAAACCTTAATAGAGTAAACCTTGTGGTCCCTATAGGAGTTCAAGACATGTATTATGCAGCAATGGATGAAAAAGCGTGTAGATTAACATCTTTAGGACACTTTTACTGGAACTTGTCTCATGGCGGTAAGCTTTAGTCTGTTGTAGATAAATATGTATATGATTGATGGACCTATAGTTATGCTTAAAGAGACAATTGCTATTCTTTTAACCGCTTGCTAAATTAGAGACAAAAAGTGTTTTATGAGCAGATATAGGTCATCTTAAATATAAAGCTATTAATGCTTAAGCCATAGGTCGAAATATATTTGAGACGAAGTATGCTTTCTCACGTTTTTCACATTATTTGTACTTATAATAGATTATGAGCGAATAAAAGGCTCATAATCTTTGTCAAAAAAGGAAATGTGATGGAATTTGAAAAGTTAGTTCTAACAATATCAGAAAGACTTGATAATGTTCAAGGTCACACAAAGTCTATAGTTCAAGCTGACTTAGGTGATCTTATCGATGATATAGAAGATGTACTATTTACAATTAGAATTTCAGAACATAATTATCAAAGGGTCTCATACCCCTTACTAAAAAAAGAAAAGATTGCTGTACGCGAAGCAGTAGGCCTTTTATTCCTTTCTTACTTAACCTATAGATTACGATCTGATATCACTTATCACTCTATGTGGCCAGTTATCGGCAGAGACCTTGAAAAATATGAACAACTCAATACTTTTTTTAAAGACAACTATCTATTTAATGGGTATCCAACACCTTTCCTTGTAACGTGTATTGGTAATGCTTGTAAGCATTTTAACTTGAGAAATGCATACGAAAATAGAGAAGATGAACATTACATTCGAAATACAATTTTATTACAAATGGGTCTGTTAAATAGATTTGATAAGCTGAACTATTGGTTGAGTAATATTCACAGTCAGAAAACAGTAAGAACTCTTTTGGATAAAGAAGATGAATACTTTTCAAATAGCTTTTCGCAAGGCTGGCGTGTTCTTAGACGGTATAGAGATCATATCATTGACTCTTCGGTCGCTAAATCACAACTCAAACAGAATGTATGGTTTAAAGAAGTTGATATTGATGAGGCTTTAAGGGCTGCACAGAAAAAGTTGAGTGCGAAGTTTGTATCTGAAGATGAAATCGAGAATGTCTTTTTCTTAGACAAAATACTCTATGAAGACAGGTTACTAAAGTTTGTTATCAATGCTGAAGACCTGTATGCATTGAAGAAGTTAAGTGGTAATGAATACTCAGTCTATATCGATGGTAAGTATGCTGCCAAGATATTACGAGATGATGACAAGGTATTGAACCTTGATAAAACTATAATAATTACAGAACCTACCTCTTTTAGTGTCCATCTAGAACTAAAAAATGAAGATGATGACGTTGTTCACTCAGATGAAATTACTCTTTTTGATCTCCATGATCAAGTGTTAATCTTTGATGACAAAGGAAATATCTATAGAGATTTTTCAAAAAAATTACTATCGAACAGAGTGTATGGCATGCTTTTTGATTCCGATTTAGACTGTGATTTGGCATCTCAGTATCAAACTGAATACTTCTCTGGATACGTTATGTTAGCTAATGAATTAAGCAGTACAAACAACTGTATGCTCTCCTATGATGGAAACAATTTGTTTTCATTAAATTTTACAGCAACAATCAGTAAGCCGCTATGGATTGATCAGTTAGTTGTATATGTGGCAGACTCGCGATTGGTAATGGAAGAGAGAGCAGAATTTAATCTCAAAATATTTGATATTGATGATGAAGATGAACCTCTTAAATCGCTACACGAGGGAGTTGAGGTAATCCGTTGGACTTATACAGGTGGTTATGTTGATGAAGAAGAGATTTCAGACTTCACAGCTAAGATTAAGTTGAATCCAGAACTTGTTTGTGAGCGAAAACATGCATTTATGATTCGATATCAGAACCAAACATATCATAGAACAGTGCAAGCTTCTATATTTGACCAAACAGATAAGTATCATGTTTTGCAACGAGAAAAAGATGGCACGGTGAAAGTGATAGAGAGAAGGGATATTGTCAACTATGATGATCTTGTTGCATCTAAAATACATTTTGCACTTTTTAATTTTACTAAGTCTCGTACTCCTCGTTATGTAAAAGACAAAATGAAGTTATATGGAAAAGTGGATTTGAATAAAAAATTCCAGCTTCAAGATTTTCCAAAGTTTGGTGAGACTGTTATTACTTCTGAGCACCTATTTAATGATATTGGTGACATCCTTTTTAAAGTGGTGAGACGTGGTATTGTGCGTGACTATGATAGAAATAGTAAGCAACTGATTTTAAATAATCCACCAGAGTATCTTGATCAGTGTGAGTTTGTTGTACTGGATGACACCTATACAGTTTCCTCGTTGGAACCTAGTGATTATAAGATAGTTGATAATACTGTTTCATTTGAAAAAGACTACCTTTCTATCTGTATGATTTATAAAAATAATTATATAGGCTCTTATGTTCAAGATCTTCGGATAGATTTCAGTAAGCTTGTCGGTGATGTGGAAGTACTGAAAACACTTTATGCTTCTTATGTACCTCTTCTTATCATGGAAAAGCAATTATTGGTTGAGTGGATAGAAGATAACTTAATCGTTTTCTTTAAAAGCTTTCTATCTGATAGTTATGAGACACCACACCAACAGACGGTTATGTTGAATTTTGATGAAGTGGGTGCTACTATAGAACATTTACTATATGACATTGAATTTTATAAAGATGAGGCTACACTCTTACTACAAGAGATCGTTGTCAATAGATGGGGAGAAAAAGTACTTGGTATGCCAATTCTTCTAGTTTATCTGTTGAGTTTGGCGCAAGATCAAAAGTTGATTGCTTACTTTTTATCAATACTACCTGATATGGAAGAGCCAGAAGAACGTGATGAGCAGTTTGTGGAAAATATTATTAATGGACTACTACAACACCATGACCTTGATAGAAAAGATAAACATAACCTCAAGATAGCAATGCATTATAAAAATAGAAACTTCTATTTGAAAGAAGCTTTGCAGAGACTACAAGAAGGATGATTGATGAGTAAGTACTTAGATGCCATTGAGCTACAAAAACATATTAAAGAGCGTATTGCAGAAGCTATTGAAGGAGAACTGTTTGTTAAAGATAAAGAGCTTTTAAGTGAGATCACACGTCAATTGATAGATCAAAGTGACTTGGTATCAGAGATTTTGGTAGAGGGTTCTTTTAGTGCTGTCAAGTATCATCAACGATTACGTGATATTGAGTTTTTATCTGACAAGTTAATCAAGCTACTAGATAACAATAAAGAGTTTAATCCTGACTTCCATCCATTTGAACACCAGTTTGCAACCCTTGACGCTACTAAAGATCTAAAAGAAGATAACAAGCCTGCATTGATTGTGACTGCCCCAACTGGAGCGGGTAAGACGGAAGCATTTATATTACCGATGTTACATGATTTGCTTAAAACACCAAAAAAATCTTCACAAAAAGGCGTGCGTGCCATCATCTTGTACCCTATGAATGCACTTGTCGCAGACCAAAATAAAAGACTGTTCAATTACCTAAAAGGGCAAAAAAGAATTCAGATGTTCTTTTACAATAGTGAGACACCTGAGCGCAAACGAAATGGTTGTGATGAAGCTTTTGATGATAAGTGTTTTGTGTGTAGCAGGGAAGAAGCTAGAAATTTCCCACCGGACATTATGATTACCAACTATTCAATGTTGGAATATATACTTTCTCGTCCTAATGATTACCCTTTGATTGGTGATGCTCTTAGAACGATTGTAGTTGATGAGGCACACCTTTACTCGGGCACATTGGCTGCGGAGGTCTCTTTACTTTTAGACCGTGTTCTTTTTAAGGCCAATAAAAAAAGTAGTGAAATTCTACATATTGCTACATCCGCAACTATTTCGGAAGATACAGAAGAACAACGTGAGTTCTTTGCATCATTTTTTAACAAGTCGAAAGATAGTATTCAGCTAATCAAAGGTGAAAAAGATACCGGTCATGCAGAAGTAAGAACGGTTCTCGAAGATGACATTAAGAGTTTTGAAAACATTAAACAGTTAGTAGAAAAATCACCGAAAGAGCTGTATGAACAATTTCAATACTCAAGTTTATTTAGGAGTCTAAGAGAAAAGCTTTTAGACAAGTATGCATACAATTTAAAGGATTTGTCTCATGCTGTATCAGATAGTCTGAGTGTTAGTACATTGCTTAATGCCTTCACTATAGGGGCAAAAGCAAGAGTAAGTGAGTTTGAACAGCCACTACTCCCTCACAAGTTGCATTTATTAGCTCGAAGCTCTCAAGGTTTTTCTGTCTGTGTTAACCCGAAATGTCCTGATCGATATAGTGAAAGGCTTGGCAAATTACATCATGGTACCTTTTATGGATGTAGCACATGTCAGAGTACGACACTCAATGTTGTAAGTTGTACGAAATGTAAAGAGGTGATGTATGCCGGTCAAATCTCACAAGAGGATAAAGTGTTATTTGCAAAAGTGGACAAACGTTTTCCAGAGAAAACGAAATATTTTAGTTTTAAAGAGTCTCGTGATGCATTTCATATGAGACTTGATGGCACAAAATGTAGTGCAGATAACGCAGATAATAGTTTGTATCTTCATACACAATGTCCTAGTTGTGAAAATGATACATTTAATACATTGACTTTGTCCGATCAGTTTATGCTTCCATTGATTACGGAAACAATGTTAGTGGGTATGCCTGAGATGGATACGGGAATGAAAAGTCTTCTGCCTGCTAGTGGTCGAAGACTCATAGCATTCTCAGATAGTAGAAATGCTGCTGCTAGACTTGGACCATTGCTGACCAATCAACATGAAACACAGATGTATAGATATCTTATCTGTCAAACATTTTTTGAAAACATAGACTTAGACCCTTCGGCAAAGGCTGAGTTGGAAGCAAATATAGAATTCATGAAAACCCAAGTGAATAACGCACCTAATCCTGCGATGGAAAAGATGTTCAGACAATCATTAGAGTCATTTCAATCTCAATTAAAAGCTTTAGAATCAGGTAAACCAGTACAACAGTTGATGCTTGAAATAGAATCAAATGAAGGTTTAAAACAGATATTTAATCGTGAGGTGATGAGTAAACAAGCATTAGATGACCAACAGAAATGGTTTGAAGATAATTATAAAGCAAATAAAGAAGACATCTATTATCGCATGGCCAAAGAGATGGTAGTTCCTAACATCAAAGCTACTAATATTGAAAGTATTGGTTTACTGCAACTTGCCTATCCAGATATTCAAAGTATTACTATAGATAATTCTGTTAATACTAAATTTTCAACTATTAATAAATCTATTTCAAAAGAGTTTGAATCGTTGAAGTTGGCATTTTTATACATGTTTAGACAACAACGGGCGATAACTGTTGGTAGTGATGAAGAGAATTACAGAGTTGATTTAGATGGTTTAGGGACATATGTATCTTTTGGATCTAATGGAAAAAGACTAAACAATATAAAAGTAACATCAAAAAGTTATATCTATCGTTTTGTAGAAAGAGTATTAGAATCCTTTGGTGCGACACCAGATGAAGAGATGGTACTTGATTTTATTGAGATGATGTTTGATACCTTCGTTTCTGCGGCGAAAACATCAAGCTTTCCATGGCTTGAAGTTAAAGAGATGGAGAATGATAAAGAGACCTTAGTTACAGCACTGCGTATTAATTTTAAAAACCTATCACTTGTATCTCCTGAGGAGATGTATTTGAACCAGTTGACACAACACTTGTGGTCGTTTAGTGTCAATGGCGTTATACCTGAGCAATTTTATGAAGGTAATATTAAAAAAGTAGACAGAGAGTATTTGGATAAAGAGAGTACTTCATCAAGAATGCGTAAGATGTATCAGACTAAAAGTGATTTAATGGAGCTTGGTTTATGGGCGGAAGAGCATTCTGCACAGTTAAGTAGCAAAGAGACTAGACGATTACAGAGTCTCTTTACTGAGGGAAAAAGAAATATTTTATCTGCAACGACGACATTAGAAGTGGGAATTGACATAGGTGGGTTGAGTGGTGTTCTAATGGCCAACATACCACCAAACAAAGCAAACTATATACAACGTTCAGGACGGGCAGGTCGTAGAAATGATGGTTCATCTATAGTACTTACTTACGCAAAAGCGAGACACTTCGACCAAAATAGCTATGATAATTTTGATTATTATCTTGAGAAGCCATTACGAAAATTAACAATTAGTTTAGAGAAAGAGAAGATTGTAAGTAGGCACTTCAACTCACTGATGCTCTCCTTATTTTATACATCAGCCTTTGAAGATCATAATAATGAATTATTTAACTCATTCAAAAAGATGGGACATTTTGTTGGCTTATATGCTGAACCTCCATACGCAACAACCATGACAAAGAATCCTTTTGTTATGGAAAAGGAAGAAGGCTCAGTATTAAATAGATTGATTGAGTACCTTAAGAATTTAGTGGTAGATGATATAAAAGAGAGGTTAGATACTGTTTTTGATAGGACACCCGTTAATGATTATGTGAAATTTAAAGAGGCATTTATAAGTCAAATCAAGGAACAAGCAAAGTTATATGAGATGGAGATGCAACATTTTATTGATGATTGGAATGCGGCAGGTGTAACGACACAGCGTAATGCTATTCGTTATAACATTAAACAGAAGTTTAATCAGAGTCTTATTGAAGTGTTTGCAAATGCTCAAGTTTTACCTAAATATGGTTTCCCTATAGACGTGAAAAGCTTACAGGTAATCAGTGGCTACACTAATAAAGAAGCACAACCTTTTTCATTTGAACGTTCTGGAATCTTGGCTTTGGCAGAATATGCTCCAGGATCAAAAATACTAGCGGGTGGTCGAACTGTTGTGTCCCGAGGTTTGTCAAAACATTTTTCAGGATCTAATGTTGATGAGGCTTTCGGTGAAAGAGGATTGTATTACTTTTGTCAGAATGGGCATTTTTTTAAATCAACGCAACAACATGTAGATGAATGTGCTGTTTCTGGGTGTGGAGCGAGAGTAATGAATGCTCATCAGTACATCATTCCTGAACATGGATTCATTACTGCCGCGTCAGAGGAGATAACGTTTAAACTAAAACGCCCTGAACGAGTTGGTTCTGTGGAGGTATATTCTGATGTAGATGCTCTGAGTAAAGATGGTCAAACGGAAAGTTGGAGTTATGATGGTTTTGTAGTGTTGTATAAAGATAATGCGACAATTTATGGTATCAACAAAGGACAATCTCAATTGGGCTTTGCCATCTGTTCTAAGTGCGGCTATGCAGAGTCTGAGAAAGTAAACAACAAGAATGGACTTACAGGACTTTCAAGACCTTTTAAAACGCATCCATCTATATATAGTGAGTTTAGCAGTAGTGAATGTCTGGGTAGTGACGGCTACAGCGTCTGGCGCAATCAGCATTTGGCTGTAACGATGAAAACTGATTCGATAGTGATCATACCTAAAAAGAAGATCTATGATGAAAATTTAGCACAAGCTATTATGAATGCTTTTCAACTTAGTGGATGTGAAGTTCTAGGTATTGATGAACGTGAAATAGGATCGATGCTATTGCAAAGTGATGGAGAGTACAGACTATATTTATATGACAATTTATCTGGTGGGGTAGGTTACGTCGATGATCTAGCTCGTAATCGTTGGAACGAATGGTTTGATAAAGCAGTTGATAGGCTTTATGTTAATGAACAACATAACAGTGAGTGTCGTAACGGCTGTATAAAATGCATTGTGACACTTAATACAAATAGGGTTTTACCACGTATGGAAGCATACCTGTATTTAATAGGAGAGTATACATCGGAACCAAAAACGGAACCACAAATTGAAGTTGTTGTTAAAAAGCCAAATATCTCAGTAGAAGATAGAATGAGTAAGTTCAATAAAAAATGAATGGACGGAAGGAATATAGGTGAAAGAATTAATTAGAAAGTTTATAGAGCTTGGTCAGAGCTTTTTGCTCTGTTCCTTGATTCAAAAGGGGAAAATGACTATTATGACAAAGGGCACGGTCAAAGAGGTGGAGAATTTGCACTATCTATAGACCTGTCTACTTTTGAGATAGATAAAGAAGATTTGCAACGACTATATTTTGCTTGTGTTAATCATACGAAACCTGATTTGTCTAACCCACTTTCAGATGATCTAATTGTCCAAATTTTCTGGGATTCAGATAGGTTAGATATTGGCCGAGTGGGGATAGTACCTAATAAAAAGTATCTTTCTTCAAGCTATGCAAAAATAGTTCTTGAGAAACGACAAGGTTAAGTTTCATTGCTTGCTTTTATACATACGCATAACTTTAATTTGATTAATATTTTTAACCGAACAGATAATATTTTTTAATAAGACATTGCGATTATTGTAGTAGTTTACCTGCTAAAGCTCCACTTGAGAAACTCCATTGGAGATTGTACCCTCCACATGGCCCATCGATATCCATAACCTCTCCACAAAAATAGAGTCCTGACATTATTTTACTTTGCATTGTTTTTGGATTTATCTCCTTGAGGCTAATACCACCTCTGGTTATCATAGCCATTTTAAAACCATCATGACCTATAACTGTAAGGGGGGTCCATGCTAATAGGCGAATGAGTTTATCTCTACTTTGTCCATCCTGTTTGTTGAAGCTAAGTGCAGGATCAGCCTTAGCCAACTTACAAATTTCAATAGAGAGTGGTTCTGGTAAAAGTGTCTTCATCAGTGTTAACGTTGTATGGTTCTGATCTCTGCAAATAGCCTCTTTAAAGTGCTTTCTAATCTCTTCTTCATTCATACCCTTAGTGAGATTAAGAAGGATAGGGACTTCTCCATATTTATCTAAAAGAGGTGTGACATCTCTTGCAAAATCGAGTACAACAGGACCTCTAATACCATTTTTTGTAAAGATAAGGTCACCACGTGCTCGTAATTTTTTGTACTTTGGTAATGCAACGCGTAACTCAACCTTTGAGATAGTATCTGCACGACAATCAATCCACTTTTCTTTAGTATGTAGTGGCATCATGGCTGGATGGAGTGATGTGACTTTATGTCCAAGCTCTTGTGCCATAGTGTAGCCATCACCTTCGGCTCCAAGAACGGGGTAACCTAATCCCCCTGTTGAAATGATGATATTGGGAGCGTAGAAATTATCTGTAAGTGTTTCTACCCCTGTTATATGGTCTTCTTCATGAAGAATATTGATAACTTTCTGTGAGGAGAAAAGTGATACATCAAGTTTCCCCATTTCATCTTTCAGTGCTTCAATTATGGTTACTGAACTATGTGACTTTGGGAAGATACGATAACCATCTGGTGCATGTGTTTCGACGCCAATTGAATTGAAGAAATCTACTAAAGCATGATGATCAAAAGATGTAAGGGCATCTCTCATAAATCGTCCGTCACGACCAAAACATGACATGAATTCATTATTATCGAGGGTATTCGTCAGGTTACATCTACCGCCACCAGTTGCTTTGAGTTTAGCTGCTATTTGAGATAATTTCTCAAGAAGAAGTACCTTTTTTCCATCACGAGCAGCGATAATAGAGGCCATAATGCCGGCAGCACCAGCACCTATCACAATCAAATCATAGTTTTTAGTTTTCATTTCGTTATTATAGATGAAAGAGATAAAGATTGAGAGTGACTGTTATAAAGAGTATTAATTTTTAGGTGTTTTCCAATATACGGCACCAGTGTCATTATTGTATATAACATCATTTTTATAAACTAAGGTGACTTGATGATACTTTTGTAAAAAATGTTTATTTAATGCTTCGATAATTTCTTCAATCTGAATTTGACATTCGACACTGTTCTGAGGGCTTCCAATAACGGAAGGTTCTTTGATAATATCTTGTAAATTGGTATCGCCTTTTAAATTGTCTGTTATGAACTTATCTATATCGATAGGCGCAATTTGTCGCATTCCTTTTTTTAGGTTTGAAAGTGATTTTCTAAGCTCTTTAATTTCATTTTGCAGAATGTCTATAACAGCTTGCGCCGCTTGATCTTTGACAATGATTGGAGCTTCGTTATCTACTAAAACTATATTTTTAGGCCTTTCTTCTTCTCTCTTGCTGATATAACCTACATAATTTTTGTTATTTCTAATACTTTGTTCCCGTGGCGTTCCCCAGGCTTTTTCACAGTATTTTCCTATAGAAGCTGGTGTTATTTTATTTTGCTTTGTAGCTAAAGCATTACATGCCTTTTTAATGTTAAATATGGATGTCTGCTTTTTTTTTGATGTTGCAGAGTTGTACAATTCATTATATAGCACCTCTGACTCTTGAGTTTCATTCATAATGTTCTTCTAAAAAAATAGTATTTTGTATCATTGTGTTGTTTGTATCAGCAATATGACTTTT
>Ga0256826_1002317_pt1 | contig 11651 bp, 10 predicted proteins | sample CV79metaG_FD_185975 | JGI IMG/M metagenome (GOLD analysis project Ga0256826, IMG submission 185975) | Hydrothermal vent microbial communities from East Pacific Rise, Pacific Ocean - CV79 | ecosystem: Environmental > Aquatic > Marine > Hydrothermal vents | place: Pacific Ocean: East Pacific Rise... | reverse complement strand
TTTATGTAAATAACATGTTATTAAGTTAGCAAAGACTATAATTAATGTAACAAAAGGAAACAAATGAAAGTTTTAGTTTTAGTTTTAGTTTTTGCTACTTTAGGGTCTTCAAATACTAACTTAAATAATTTAATTAATAAGTTAAAAAAAGAATCAGAACTTTCAAAAATTACAAAGCAAGATACAGCCGGAGTTATAAGTACATTTACCAGAGATGATCTTGAAAAAATAAATGCTACAACACTTAAAGATTTAATAAATGTGATACCATTAGTAAATTTATCAAGAAATGATAATGGTGAATATGTAGTATTATCACCAGGAGCTGGATTTTTATCTTCATCAAATATTAGAATTTATTTAAATGACCATGAATTAAGTTCTGGTTATCATGCAGGGGCAATGGCTATTTGGTCTAATTTATCATTAGAATTTATTGATCATGTTGAAGTATATAGAGGTACATCTACTATTGAGTTTGGAAATATTTCTGGTGTTTTAGTTATACGGCTTTATACAAAAAAAGCATCAAGAGAAGATGGTGGAAAAATAAAATTATCAGGAAATACAAAAGACCTTAAAATTGATACATATTATGGTTATAGTTTAACTGATAATAATTCTATTTTTGTATATGCAAATAAAGGTAAATTTAAGAATGAAGAATATATCTTTAATGGTAAAAATAAAAGTAATAATACTAAAGACACTACTGCTTATCTAGATGCTAAAATAAATAATATAAATGTAGAAATAGCTCAATATAACTCAAAAAGTGGAGCATTTTTAATAAGTGGTCAGAATAATAACTTACAAGAGAACACCCATAGTTATATTAATATTAGTAAATATTTTGATGATAAAAGTACAAAAGTTCGTTTTTCATATGATAATATAAAATACAAAAAATATTTAACGGAATCTTCATTTTATGCTGGAGATTTAGGAGTTATTTCAAAAGTTAATGCACTATCCAACGATGATGATATGATGATTTCTATTGAAAGAAATATTAATTTAAAACTTAATAAACTATTTATTGGTGCTTTTTATAAAGTAAAAAAGTTTCATGTTGAAGGTAGTTTTGAAAATACAGATGTAGATTTTAAAAATGAACTAAAAATAGGTTCTGTATATATTCAAGATAAAAACGAATTATCGGATCATTCAATATTGGTTGTTTCTTTAAAGAATGATAATTATTCATATGAAAAAGAGATAAAAACTACAAATAAATTAACATCTAAAATTGGCTTAATTACTAAAATAGATAATCTTATGTATAAGTTATTTTATACAAAAGGTTATCAAGAAATACCTTTATATCAACTATACACGCAAAATAATATTCCATTTAAAACTAACAAAGATTTAAAAACACCAGCAATGAGTATATTATCTTCTTATTTAGAATATAAAATAAATAAATCAATTATATCTTTGGAGTATTTTAGTAATACAGTTGAAGATTCAATATATTTTAAACTTCCACCATTAGGTGATGGGCAGTTTAAAAATGATCCTCAAACTATAACTATGAATTGGCTTGTATTTAAAAATGAGTATTATTTTGATGAAGATAATAAGATATTAATATCTTACTATAGAGGTAATAACACGAAAAGTTATGATTTCTCTCCAAAAGAGGGAATGAAAATATTACTATTTAATAAATACAAAAAGTTTAGTTTTTACAATGAATTAATATTTTCATCTAAATATAAACAATATAATCAAAAAGTAGATTCATCGTATACTTATTCTATGAATATAAACTATAATTATACTAAAGATTTATCTTTCTCAATAAAAGGTGAAAACATATTTAACAATGGCTATAAGCAAACATATAAAAATATTCCAGAACCAATAAAAGTTAAAGATAAAAAGATTTATTTGGGAATGGAGTATTTATTTTGAAAAGCCTAATATTAATAATACTTTTTTCATTTAGTATAAATGCTTCAACATTACAAATAGAGCAAAAAATATATTCTTTAGTTTTAGATGGTTTATTTTCAAAAACTACTATTAAGATTTGGTGTGATGATAAAAATAAGAATTTAATTTTTAAGAATATAAAAAAAGTTGAAATAGTAAATAATAAAAGTGACGCTGAAATATTAATGCTATTTAATACATATGAATTAAAAACAAAAAAAATGGTGTTTGTAGGTAAATATAGGTTACTTAAAGAGTATAAAGATAATGCAATAGGTGGGTTTTACTGGCAAAAGGGAAGACCAAATTTGATTATATTAGATAAAAATTTGAATTATTATAAATTAAAAGTTTCAAATAAACTTTTAGATTATGTGGAATAAATATGATTAATAAGTACTATAAAGTATTCATAATTATAATTATATCAGTATTATTTTCTAGTGGATATTTATTCATAAAAGTATCAAATACAAAACAAGAATTATCAGTTAATATCAAAAATAAATATATCAATGATGCAAAAAGTATATCGGAAAACTTTGATAAATATTTGAAATCAAGAATTAAAGATGATTTATTAAATAACTTAATTGATAATAAACTATTAAGAGAAGAATTAAATAATACATTATCATTATTTATTAGTAAGAATTTTAAATATGTCTATATATTGTATAAAGATAAAGATAAAAATAAATATAGGTATTTATTAGATGGTAGTAGTTCAGATAAAGGTGAATTCCAAGGAAGTCTAAGAGTAAATAAAATACGATGGGATAGTGTTTTAAATAGCCAAGAGTATAGTACAATTTTACAAAATGACTTAGATAGTATTTATGGTACATTTTTATATCCTATAGTTATTAATAATAAAACAGAAGCTATATTAGCAATAGATTTTTCTGCAAAACTACCAAATACAGTATCTATGATTATTGAACCTCTTACTAAATTATTTAACTATATCCTTATAGTAATAATCTTATTTGTAATTATTCTTTTTTGGCAAACATTTTTATATCTAAAAACTAAAAAAACAAGTATTACAGATAGCTTAACGGGTTTATATAATCGTGCATATTTGAATGAAATAAAAGATAATATAAATATTAATAACTATAGTATTGCTATGTTAGATTTAGATAAATTCAAAAATATAAATGATACTTATGGGCATGATGTGGGAGATTATATCTTAAAACAATCTTCATTTATAATGAAGCAATCAATTAGAGATAATGATATTTTAATAAGAATAGGTGGAGAAGAATTTTTGTTATTTATATATAATAGAGGTAATATTAACACAACTTCTGAGGTATGTGAAAGAATAAGATCTAATATTGAACAATATAACTTTACTACGCAAGATAAAATTATTAATATTACTATTTCTTGTGGAGTTAATATAAAACCTGCACATTATAAAAATCTAGAAAAATCAATTAAAAAAGCAGATGATAATTTATATATATCAAAAAGTACAGGAAGAAATAAAGTAACTTTAAATTAGAAGTATTATATAGCTAACTCAATAAAGAACTTAGCACCTAGGTTTGTATTTTCTACATATAGTTTTCCATGTAAGCTTTCATTTATAATCTTATAACTCATATGTAATCCAAGTCCTGTCCCTTTACTTTTATGTTTTGTTGTAAAGTAAGGGTCAAATATTTTATTGATTATATCAATAGGAATACCCCCTGCGTTATCTTCTATACTTAATATTACTTTATTATTTACTTTTTCAAGTTCAATTATTACTTTAGCATCTTTAATATTTTTTTCAAGTAATATATCTTTTGCATTATTTATTATATTTATTATTACTTGTGGTAACTCTCCTGATATTAAGTTTAAAAATATTTTTTCATTGTAATTTATATTATTAATAAGTTTAATATAGTTATTTTTTAAATTAGAGTCAATTATTTTTAAAGATGTATTTATTTCTTCTTGTAATAATATGTTTTTTAGTTCTTTTTTTTCTTTTATAAAATTAGAAAATATGTCAATAGTTTCAGATAAATATGTAGTATTTTGAACAATTTGTTCCATGTTTGATGATATTATATCTTCTTTTAATATCCCCATTTCATGTTTAAGTTGTATTCCTGAAGCTACTGTTGAAATAACACTTAGTGGCTGTCTCCATTGATGAGCAATATTTCCTATCATTTCACCCATTTGTGCCATTTTTGCATTTTCATATATCTGTTTGTCTTTATTAGCTGCTTTATTTATTTCTTCTTTTATATATACAGAAGTAGTATGAAATCCTTTATTTAAAGAGATTGCTAGATGATCTATTTCATCATTACCTAGTATTTTTAACGTATTATATGTTTTTTTGTTATTATTTATATAATCAAAAAAGTTTAATAATCCAATTTTTAATGAATTTAATTTATTTGATATATTACTTACAATTAAATTTACTATAAATATTGTCAATATAATAATTAGTAAAATTAATATTGTTTTTTTGTAAAACGAATAATATAAATTATCAAGAATAGCTGATTTTGTTATATTTAATTCTTCAATTATTCCATATTCTAGTTGTGTCAATTTATCAATTCTATTTGTTGCAAGGCTAAACCATGAGTCTGAATCAACACCGATAATATAATTTGATAATGTATTCAATGCATTTATGGCAGCTTTATCATCTATTTTTACAGAGTTGTCTAAGTATTGAATATTTAGTAACCTACTATTATTAAAATTCATATTGTCTAGAGCAGTTTTATACTTTTCAAATGTGTTTTGAATATTATTTAGTAATTTAATTTCAGTATCACTTGTATTTAGTTGTTTATATTCTCTTATTTTACTGATTAATTTATTATAAATATTATGGAAATTATTTTTATATACATAGTCACTTCTTAATAAATAATTCTTAAAATTATGTATTAATCCACCATATCCAGACAATGCTTTAATATCAGAAATAATAGTTTTTTTATAAATATTTTGTGATAACATATCTTCCATAAATTGAAACTTTTTTAAATCTTTATCATTTTTATTTAATATTGAATTATATTTATTTTTTATTTTTGTAGAACTTAAAGAATAAAATGAATTTATCTCAGAATTATATTGATTTTGAAGTGCTTTTATTTTAATAAATGATTCATTTGAAAATTTCTCATTTGAAAAAATATGAGCACCTAATGCTCTTTCTTGACCTGCAAACTCTTTTGCTTTTGTAAGATATAGCAATGATAATGAACTTAATGATAAATCATTATTATTTGTAACAGCAGATAGTTTTGAAATAAATATAAATAATTTATGTATTGTATTCGTGTAAAAGTTTAATATTTCTTGTTCTTTATGTTTTAGTTTTAGTGTTTTATTTCTAAATAGTATTAATTCGTTTATTGAAATTAGATTATGTTTTAGTTCTTGTGCATTTTTAAGCTTTTTTAAGTAAAAATTTGTTTTTTCAAATTGTTTTTTTAGTTTAGCCTTCAGATTATTATGTCCTGTATACGATGAAGTTAATCCTCTTTCAACTTGCAAATTTGATATTAATTTATTTACTTGTATTGTTGTTTGTAAGTATGAATCAAAATTATTTATAGTGTTTATATTTTTTAGTTGAACTTGTGTTATTGAATATGATAAATAAAGTATAGATAAGATTGGGATTAACGATATTAGATAAAGTTTATATTTTATTGATAATTTATTCAAAATATTCCTTGTTAATAATAGTAATTATTATTGTTGATATTAATATATTATATATTAACTAAGTTTTATCTATACTTATAAGAGTTTTTGATAATATGTCAAATATAAAAAGGACACAATCTCACTATGAAAAGACAAAATTTAAAAAAAGCATTTACTCTTATGGAATTAATGATTGTAATCATTATATTAAGTTTGCTAGCAGCATTTGTATTACCAAATTTAACTGGAAAAGGTGAAGATGCTAAAAAAAGTATAGTATGTATTCAGATGAAGAATATATCACAAGCACTAAAAATGTTTAAAATAAAAAATTCTTCATATCCTAAAACTTCAGAAGGTTTAAAATCACTTGACTTTGAAGAAGGTAAAATACCAAAAGACTCTTGGAAACAAGAATTTATATATACTCTAGAATCTAAAGACAAATTTGATTTGATTTCTTTGGGCGCAGATAAAAAAGAGGGTGGAGATGATGATATTTATTATTCTAAGTGTGATGAGGATAAATAAATATTAAAAAGTCATTCACGCTAGTAGAAATATTACTTGTGGTATTTATAATATCACTTGTATATTCATTAACTTTAAATAATTTTAAATTTTCTTCTTCTATTAAATCTTCAAGTATCACCCTTGAAGATTTACCTTTGTATCTTGATAAATATACTTTTTCAGATAAATTAGAGCTTATATGTTTAGATGATGCAAAAAAGTGTATTTTAAAAATAGATGGTAATATAAGAGAAAATATTGATGGCTTATTTAGTGAAAAACCAATAGTATATGAATATAATAAAGACCTAAATATAATATATTATGATGATATAGAATTAAAACAATTAGATAGGTATGAGGTTAGTTTTAAATATACAATTAATAAATATAAAAAAGCAAGTGATATAATAGTTGAAGTAAATAATAAAATATATATATTTAATTCAATGTATAAAAAAGCACTTATTTTAGAATCAAGTGTTGATGTATATGATTATTTTGATAATGTAAATAAGGAACTAAAAGATGCTTTTTAAATATAAGGGTTATGATAAAGATGGTAAAAAAGTAAGTTCATCAATAGAAGCTTTAAACTTGCAAATTGCTAAATCTCAATTAAAATATAAAAAAATAGTAGTTACTAAAATTTCTGCTAATAATTTTTCATTTTTTAATAAACTATTAAAAAAATCAAAACAAAAAATATCTCCACTTTCTTTAGCTGTAATTTCAAGAGATTTATCTATATATTTAGATTCTGGGATATCGCTTCTCAATGCCATAAAACTAATTTCTCAAAGATATAAAAAAGATAAACTTTTAAGTGCTTTTTTTAATTCTACAATTACATACCTTGATGAAGGAAAGAACTTATATGCAGCCTTAGAAAAACAAGATAGTATAGAGCTTCCTGAATTTTATTTACAAAGTATAAAAATAAGTGAAGATGGAGGAATACTAAAAGGTGTATTAGTAGAACTTAGTGATTACTTAAAAGAACAATATCGTCTTAAAAAACAAATAACTCAAGCCATGACATACCCTGTATTTATTATAGTAGTTGCGATTGCGATGCTTACTTTTATGCTTAGTTTTGTAGTTCCTAAAATAACTTCTATTTTTGAACAAAATGGACAAGATTTACCTGAAATAACAACATTTATAATAAACCTAGGAGAATTTGTAGGAAATTATTTGAATTTTATATTATTTTCATTTTTGGCTTTTATATTTATATTTTCATTTTTTATGAAAAAATCATATGCTTTTAAAAGAAAAGTAGACTTTATATTATTAAAAGTACCATTTATAGGGACTATTATTGAAATAGATCAGTTAGCAAGATTTGCATATATGAATTCTATTTTGATAAAATCAGGAGTACCTGTAGTTCAAGCTTTTTCAATGGGTGCAAATATATTAAATAATACTATACTCAAAGAGTTATTTACAAATGCTAGTAAAAAAGTAGTAGAGGGTGAAAAATTATCAGTAATCTTAGATAACTCTAATATTTATAAAATTGATGTAGCTTTTATTCAAGCAATAGCAATTGGAGAAGAAACATCACAATTAAATAAAGTATTGCAAAACTTAGCTGAATTATATAACACTACAAATAAAGATAAAATTGCATCTTTTTTATCTTTACTTGAACCTATGTTAATGCTTCTTGTTGGTGGAGCTGTTGGATTTATATTGATTGCTACACTTTTACCAATATTTTCTATGAGTATTTAGTCTAAATATTATGAAAAAATCAATTGTATTACTTATTACTATGCTTTTTATAAGTGCTATTACTTTACTAGTTATGGACAACTTAAAAGATAGTGAAAAGTTTATAAATACTAGTTCTAATTCATCAAACTACACACAAATGAATGTTAGTGTTAAAAATATAAATGATGAATTAGTAAAAGAATTAAATAAAATTTCAAAAGAAGATTTACAAACAGCATTTACAAAAGTAAAACTGCTAAATGCGATACCTTTAGAAAATATTAAAATATCAAACCTAGAACCAAAAATATTAAAGCAAGGTGACTATTATGATATTGAAAAAAATTATTCAAATACGCAAGATGTGTATTTAATAGAGAATATTGATTATAGATATGATTTGTACTATTTGATTAAAGATAAAAATATAACAAATAATAGACAAATACAAGGTATTGTAGATGAATATATAAAAATAAGCAAAGATGATAAAATTTTAAAAATATTAGAAGATAATAAATTTTTGGCAAACTATAATAGATATACTGATTCAAATAATACAAAAACATTTATTATATGTAATTACGATTTACAAATAAATAATTTAAAAGCTCATATTGATATGATATTTGAACATAAAAAAGATATAAAATACTTTGATTTTTATATAATAGGAAAAAATATTGACTAAAATTATATTAACATTACTACTAAGCATAAATATATTTGCTTATGATATTTCAGAAATTAGAAAAGATTTTTTTTATAATGTTGTGTTAAAACAGTTATTAAAAAATAAACAACAACAAGAATTAAAAAAAGCTGTAAGAATTAGAGAAATACAAACAAAACTAACTGATAATGATATTCAAAGATATAAAAAAATTATTTACAAAAAAATTGGTAAAAATAATATAAAAGATAATGAATATTTTTCAATAGTAAATCTACAAAAACAAATATATTCTATCTTATTGTATATAAAAAAAGAAGAAAAATTATATTTAATAGGAAGTGATTTAATTTCAAGTGGAAATATGCAAAGAGAAGTTGAAATCAAATATGGACAAGACCATTACTTTGATACTCCAATAGGTTTATATGAAGTAAATAAAGGATGGAGGAGTACTGGTTCATACAAAGATGCTAATAAAACAATACAATCTTATGGTAGCGAAGGTAGATTTGTTTATCATTTTGGAAATATGATTATGCCAAGGTATCATTCATTTACTAAACAAAAGACAAAAATAAAACATAAAAAAGATTATATTATGATAAAAGATACTTTAAACTTTGCTATTCATTCTTATAATCTAAAAGATGCAAATTATTCACTTGGATATAAAGCATCACATGGTTGTGTAAGAATGAGTGATGAGTTAAACTTGTTTTTAGAAGATAATTTAGTATTATTTAAAAAAATGTATAATCATAATAAATGGAAATTACCATTATCTTATGAGCCTAAAAATATTAAATATAAAAATTTAAGAGGCTCTTATTTAATTATTATAAATAATTAATTATTATAATCCTTTTTGCACAGTTTAATTTTTAATAAAATTCTTATCTTTAAATTGCTACAATAAGTAATATAAATTAAAGGTAAAAAATGGAAAGTAGAAAAAACATTCTTTCAACAATTGCATTGTTTATGTTTGTTGTATTTGTAGCAATGCTAATAAATATAACACTAAACCTAAGAGATTTTGGTTTACAAACAGCAAAAACAAAAGCAGAACTAGTAGCACAAAGTGTTAAAAATGGTCTTACAGCTCATATGGTAAATGGTATGATGGATAAAAGAGATTTTTTTATAAATGAAACAAAAAATCTTAAAAATATTGATGATCTTTGGATTGTAAGAGCTCCTGCTGTTATTGATCAGTTTGGAAAAGGAGAAGACTTAGCTAAAGATGATTTAGATAGACTTGCTTTAAAAACTGGTAAAATGCAAGAAAAAATATCTGAAGAGATGTTTGGACATAGTACATACCGAATTACAATCCCTTATAAAGCAGAGATTACTAAAAGTATTGATTGTACATCATGCCACAATGTAAAAGTAGGTGATACACTAGGTATTATTACAATGGTAACAACTATTGATGATCTAAAACTTTCTAGTTTAAAAATTATTGCAATAGTGTCTTTAATTTCATTAGTACTTAGTATTTTTATATTGTTATATGTGAAAAAATTGATATATCCATATTTATCTATATTTGAATCTATTAAAAGTGTAATGAAAAAGGCAAATGCTGGTGATTATTCAGGAAAAATTGAAAATGCTCAAAATGCAGAATCAAAAGAAGTTGCACACTGGATAAATGAACATATGGCAAAAATCCAAACTAGTTTGATTAGTATTGAAAATACAATTGATATTTTCTTAACAGATCATAAATCAAATGCAGCAGCTGATCCAATTGTAGATGTTGAAAATACGGTACAAAGACTAGCAGATATATACAAATTTAGAAAAACAATAGAGCATGATGAAAATATTGCAGATGTATATAAAAGATTTGCAGTTATTTTAGAAGATAAATTCGATATTACAAATTTCAACTTTATAGAAGCAGATACAACAAATAAAATTACTCAAGTAGTTTATGTTAGTAAAGAAATATTATGTGACCCATTAAGCGAAGGTTGTCGTTCTGATAGAACAAATACTTTAGTAGATTCATGTCAATTCTCAACTGTTTGTGATAAGTTTAAGAATAATGATAAATTTTATCTTTGTATTCCTTATTCTATATCAAATGATTTAGATTTTATTGTTTCTATTGTAAGTGATACTCAAGAAGAACACGAAAGAGTAAGAAGTTTATTTCCATTTATTCAAGATTATGTAGATACTGCAAAACCAGAAATTGTTAGTAAAAAACTTATGCAAATACTAGAGAAAAATGCACAAACAGATCCAATGACAGGACTTTATAATAGAAAATTCTTAGAACTATACATAGATAGAAACTTATATAATGGAATATATAAAGGTGTTCCTTGTGGAGTGATGATGGTAGATATAGATTTCTTCAAACTTATTAATGATAATTACGGTCATGATGTAGGAGATATTGCTATTAAAACTATTGCAAACACTTTGATAGATGTTACAGATGAAAATGATGTAGTAGTAAGATTTGGTGGTGAAGAGTTTATTGTGATCGTTGTAGGAAAAAGCGATGAAGAAGTTATTCAAAAAGCAGAAGATATTAGAATAGCATTTTCTCAGCAACAAATTAGTGCAGGAGATGAAACATTTAGCAAAACTGTAAGTATTGGTGTTTCAGTATTCCAAAATAAAAATAAAGATTTTTGGAAAGCTGTAAAACAAAGTGATATTGCACTTTATGAAGCTAAGCAAACAGGTAGGAATAAAGTAATAAGATATACACAAGATATGAAATAAATAAATATTTTATACTGATTAAAAGCTAGCAATTTTATTGCTAGCTTTTTTTTTATGTAAAATTTAGATATAATCGCGAATATAATAATAAATAGGACTATAAACTATGAGCAATAAATACAATCCAAAAGAAGTAGAAGATAAATATTATGAGCTATGTGAGAGCAGAGGTTATTTTGAAATAGATGGAAATAAAGATATTCAACAAGAAGGTAAAAACTTCTCTATTATGATGCCACCACCAAATGTAACAGGGTCATTACATATAGGTCATGCACTTACATTTACACTTCAAGATATAATCACAAGATATAAAAGAATGGATGGATTTAAAACTCTATGGCAACCAGGAACT
>Ga0256826_1002315_pt1 | contig 11653 bp, 1 predicted proteins | sample CV79metaG_FD_185975 | JGI IMG/M metagenome (GOLD analysis project Ga0256826, IMG submission 185975) | Hydrothermal vent microbial communities from East Pacific Rise, Pacific Ocean - CV79 | ecosystem: Environmental > Aquatic > Marine > Hydrothermal vents | place: Pacific Ocean: East Pacific Rise... | reverse complement strand
TTGCAGGGGTATCATCGCCTCTTTATTAGCATCTAGCTTCTCTTTGAGTTCAGCTGTATCTTTACCCTCTCTTTTATACTGACCAAAGAGCTTGGACATACTATTCTGTTCTGCTTTTGCTGATTCAAGTTTGACATTTGCATTTTTGAGTGATTGGAATAGCTCTTGAAGTGTAGAAAGGGTGTCTCTATCTACACCCTTTTTGAGAAGCTTCTGACTAGCTTCTTGGAAATGATTTTGGAGATATTTGAGATCTATCATTTTGTTACCTACTATAATAATTTTTCTTATTATAGTAGAAGTTGTTTAAAAAGTGCCAAGATAGGGTACCCTATCTGTTATTAGTACTCTTTATAGATACCACTAGCTTGTGCTGACCACTGAATCGTACACTCAGTGTTTGTACTGCTTGATTGACCTGTTTTAAATACTACTGTTATCTCTCCATTTTGATTAGTCTTTATAGTATCATTGGTTGCATTATTCTCATCTAGTATACATGATGAATCATTACTAATAATACTAGCAGGAACTATATCTAACCCAGCAAGTGGTTCCCTTCCTGCACCGATACTTAATGTTAGATTAACAATTCTATTATTATTATCATCACTATTGTTACCATCATTTGGTATTTTCACAATAGTACTTGTATATCCCTCACAGTCTCTAAGAGCCTCTACACTTGATACTCCTGTACGAGTATCATCATATGCATTTGCAGATATAGTGACGGTATGTCCTGCCAATATAGGATCATATGTCACTGTAAATAGTGCATTTCCATTTTTATCAGTTACATAGTTATTATTAGTGGCTTTGATATCAGCCGTAGCTATACCATACCCATCTATATACCTATTTGAGTTACCTATGACATAGCTTAGAGATGATGCAATAGCACCATCATAAACCTCTGCGAGAGTAAGCTCATTGGCATCCACTTTTGTTACTACACTCCAGTTTCCTAAATAGATAGGATCTGTTCTGAGACTATTAGGGACTATTGCTACTAGATCATCAGAGTTAACAGAACCAAATTTACCTACACTCTCTAGTTTTGTAGGACTATCTATAGATATTTTACCATCATCACCTATTACTTTAAGTCCATTTATAATAGATGGATGCAGTGTTATTCCTTCATTTGCAGGGTTATTATACTTATCCACCGCATGTATAGTATACATATTTTCATACAGTCCTGTCTCACCATTAAGTTGACTACCACTATATACCAGAGACATAGAAGCGACTGGTCCTGACTGTATCACTACTGGTACTAATTTGGTAATAGTTACATTCTGTTCACCATTATCGATATTAGCTGATATCTCTATGATAGCTGAGCCAGAGAGGGTACCTGTATTTAATGCTACAGACTGTGTAGCGTAACTATCATATGCAGCTGTTGTATTACCATCAAATGTCAACATATTTGCAAATCTACTTGTGAGGTTAACCTCATATACCTGTCCATCAGGTATGGTTGCATCTTTGTTACCTCTCTCATGAATGACAATGGTGATATACTCTTCAGTATCAACTTCTAGAGATGGCTTAGTAGTTGCAGTAATCTCATAGTCAATTCCAAGTCCTGTAGCTTTATTATAGTTGATATTTAGCTCTTGAGTCAACCCTTTACTCATCTCTGTGACTGTAATATTTCTCTCAGATATACCACTTACTGAGCTAGGTGCTTTATAGACTACTACTAGTTTACCTGTATCATCGGTCTCTAATTTACCTGATGGGGTAAATGATCCATAGTCATCATTGCCATCATACGGCTCCTCTATCTGTATAGATGCTTTGACACCAACATTATCAGAGTTGGTTGTAATGATAGTGATAGTTTTCTCTTCATTCTCTGTAGTAATGGTGATGGCACTAGGAGCTATATATAGATGTTCTACTGTACTTATTTGTTGAGTTCTAAATAGTAGTTTTGTCCTACCTATAACCTTTTTATCCTCTTCAAAATAGAATGTAATATTGGTATCATTGATATCTGCTATTCTAGATGGTGAAGTATAGGTAAATGTAGCTCCCCCATCACTTCTTACCATAGACTTATATACTCCTATATTACCATATATAGGCATCAAGAACTCAGCTACTATCATCTTGCCCTCTGCAGGAGTACTTACATTATTTTCATCTATCATCGCTAGAGATACATTTATCTCATGTGACTGAGCTATATTTGTAACTGTAATATTCTCATCAGGATATATGACATATTTTTTATCTTCAAAGTTTATAGAGAGATTCTCATCTAGCACTGGATTACCATTTTTTACGAAGAATCTTACTGTAAGATTATGATCTGTAGGTAACTTATCTGGAGACTGATACTTAAATGCTGCATGTCCTACATCATCTATCTCTGCACTATATCTATCCATTGTACCATCTGCTGGATTAAAGAACTCTACTATAATCTCTCTACCTATAGCTGGTGCATCATTTTCAGCCAAGTATATATCTATATCAAACTCTTTATTTGTAATAGATACATTTATCTCTTTTTGTAATAGTGTTAAGTTCATATCACTTGTGTCTACTGTTGTTGCAATCTCTACAAAGTTTATAGTGATATTTGCCTCTTTGGTAGGTACCCCACCTTTAACTCTAAATACTATAGATGTATTGGTATCAGGTAGTGTATCTGGTGCTGTATGCTCGAATACTATATGACCATTATCATCTGTCTTTCCAGTATATCTATCTAGCTCTCCATATTTAGGGTCAAAGCCAAGAGCATCAATATCTAAACCTATTACTGGTTGCCAATTGACATCTTCAAATACATATAATTCTAATGGACTCCGTGTTGTATTTGTTGCATTCACTTCACTTGGTATAGTATATATCACATAATGGCTAGTGTCTACACTAATCCACTGTACAAAGTGAATAGATGCATTTGCTTCTAGTGCAGGAGCTCCTCCTTCTACTGCAAAAGTGATATTGAGATCACCTAGAGTAAATGTACTTCCTGATGTATAGACAAATGTTGCCTCACCCTTAGCATCTGTAGTCGCTCTATATCTATCTAAAGTTCCTAGCTTAGGATTAAATACATGTGCTACTAATGGTATATCAGCTTTTGGATTGGTACCATCGTCTACTTTTATCTTAATATTTTTAGTCGTAGCTGGTTCTGTGATACTTATATTATCATCTACTATTGTCATGACCAAATCAGTTGTATTTTGCTCTTGGCTAAGAGAAGCAAAAGAGACATTGACATCTGCTCTTCTCTCTATAGTAGCACCTTCTACCTTGAATGAAATATTGAGATCACTACTTGGTAGTGGAGTTGGTGAACTATATGCAAATACTGCATGACCATTAGCATCCGTAACTGCCGAATATCTATCTAGAGTCCCTGATCTAGGATCAAAGAAGTCAGCTGAGATTGTTTGCCCCTCTACAGGCATACTTCTATTAGTATCTCTTAGATAAATATCTATTGGACTACTAGTATTAGCATCAGGTACTCCTAGGTTTGCTGGTACTGCCATTAGCTCATAGTTTGTACTATTGACATCAGGCTGTGGTTGGAACTTCACATCTACTGTAGTATTGACCTCTGTTGTACCACCTGCTACATAAAATGTAATAGGTAGTGTATGATACGATAAAGGCATAGCTTCTGGTGCTTTGTATGTAAATGATGCAAAACCATTCTCATCTGTTATTACAGTATATGCACTTAGGGTTCCATCATTTGGATTGAAGAACTTAGCTGATATTGCCTGCCCTGCTATAGGAGCACTCTTATTAATATCCTCTAAATACATATCTATAGCATGTGTAATACCACCTTTGAATACATTAATTGTAGGTGGCACTGGATGCAACTTAAAGTTAGTGGAGTTTACTTCTGGCATCGCTTGATGATATATAGTTACATTTGTATCTAGAGTTGGATTACCATTCATTACCTTGAAGGTAATATTGAAGTCTGGATCATCTCTTTGAGCGATAGTCGCTGTATATACAAAAGATACAAATCCACTCGCATCTGTAGTAGCTATATATTTATCCAACCTACCTAGATTTGGATTAAATGTAACTGCTTGAATCACACTACCTTCCACTGGGGTATCATCCTTTTCCAAAAATAGACTGAAACTAGCACTACCTCCTAGCTTTGGTACACTAGCTCCTGAAGGTACTGGGGTAAGTGTCATCCCATCTGTAACTATACTAGCACTTGCAGCATGAACTACTTTTACTTGAGTATCTAGTGTAGTAGGATCTCCATTTTGTATCTTGAATGTGATATTGAAATCAGCTATACCCGACTGTTCATTGGTAGACGAGTAGGTAAATGCAGCAAATCCACTGCTATCTGTAGTAGCAGAGTAGCTATCCAATCTACCTAAATTTGGATCAAATACTTCTGCTGTAATTACTCTATTTGGTACAGGTGTTTTACTCAAATTATTTTCAAGGAATAGATAGAATGTTCTGCTTCCTCCTGTATTAGGTACGCTAATCTCCTCTGGCACAGCAGTAAGATTATACTCACTTGTATCTACCTTATCACTATTTTGAGTAAATGTTATATTTACTAGAGTACTTCTCTGAGGAGTACCAGACTCTACTTTAAATGTCAGATTCAAATCTGCTGTAGGGAGCTGTATCTCTGAGGCTATATAGGTAAACTGTGCAAAGCCACTAGTATCCGTCTTGACTGAGTAACTAGATAGCCTTCCCAAATTTGGATCAAATGTCTCTGCTGATATAGATTGCCCTGCTATTGGTGAATGAGTTACATTATTCTCCAAAAATATAGAGAATGTACGACTTATACCAGTTGCATCTATATTGAAACTAGCTGGCACTGCTGTTATATTCATCTCAGTAGTATTTACTTCACTACTGACTGCATCTAGATGCTTCACTGTTACATTGGTATCTAGTGTATTAGGATTACCATTAGTTAGTTTGAATGTGATATTTAAATCTGGTTGTCCACTCTGTGCATCTGTAGCAGTATATGTGAATTGTACAAATCCATTGGCATCAGTTTTAGCTACATATTTATCTAGTCTTCCTAGATTAGGGTTAAATGTCTCTGCTGAGATATTCTGGTTTGCTACAGGAGTATGAGTTGCATTATTCTCCAAGAATAGAGAGAATGTCTTACTTCCTCCTGCATTTGGTATACTGATACTTTCAGGTACAGCAGTCAAGTTATAGTCTGTAGTATTAACATCGTCACTAGTCTGTGTAAAGGTGACTTCTACATTAGCATCTCTAGTAGGTACTCCTCCTGTAACTTTAAATTTCATAGAAATCGCATTAGCTGGGGATTTATCTGCAGGAGCTTTATATGTAAACTGTGCAAATCCATTACTATCTGTCTTGACACTATAGCTAGATAGTCGACCTAAATTTGGATCAAATGTCTCTGCAAATATATCTTGACCTACTATAGGAGTGTGTGTACTATTATCCTCTAAAAATAGTGAGAATACTTTTGAGCCACCCACTATATCAATATTGAAGCTATCTGGTACTGCTGTTAGATTCATATCTGTTGTATCTAGTGGTTGTGCATCTACAAAGTTAATAGATACATTCTGCTCTACTACTGGGTCTCCTCCCTCTACAGCAAATATGATAGTAAGGTTTTGATCAGGCAAAGTGGCTGGTGCAGTATAAGCAAACTGAACATACCCATTAGCATCTGTCTCTACTGCGTAGCTATCTAGTGTACCTAATGACTGATTAAATATCTGAGCTACTATTACTCTATTTGCTACAGGTTTTTTGTTGATAGTATCATTGAGATATAGGTTTAGAGTGCTCACTATAGATGGAGTAGATATATTCACCTCATCTGGAACAGCTATAAGCTCATAGCCTGTTGTATTGATATCTGTAGCATTTTTATTAAATGTGACTCTCAACGAAGATGTTCTAAGTGGCTCTCCTCCATCTACTCTAAATGTAACTATCAAATCATTACTAGGCAACTGGTTGGCAGGAGATGTGTATGCAAACTGTGCAAATCCATTACTATCCGTAACTACAGCATAATTATCTAGTCTTCCTAAATTTGGATCAAATACCACAGCAGATATAGACTGCTCTACTATAGGAGTCTTAGTTCTATTATTTTCTAAAAATAGGCTAAATGTTTTACTACTATTAACATCTGGGATATTAATAGTAGCAGGAACTGTAGTAAGATTCATATCCACTGTAGAGACTGGCTGTTGCTCTTGGAACTTAACAGTCACTATCTTAGTTCTAAGTGGCTCTCCACCATCTACTCTAAATGTGATATTGAGATCACTACTTGGCAATTGATTCGCTGGAGAAGTATAGACAAATGATGCATAACCATTAGCATCTGTAGTAGCTGAATATCTATTTAGCTTACCCATATTTGGATTGAAGAACTCAGCAGAAATTGGCTGTCCTTCAATAGGGGTATTTGTTCTATTATTCTCTAAATATACCTCTATAGTCTTAGAGCTATCTACTGAAGATACTGCTATCTTATCTGGAGCCGCATATAACTTCATATCATCTGTAATTACTGGCTGACTCTCTTGATGTTTAACTGTTACGATAGTAGTTCTATCTGGAGAACCACCATTAACCCTAAATGTAATATTTAGATCTGGGTCATTTGCCTGAGCTATTGTTGCTATATACTCAAAAGAGACATATCCATTGGCATCTGTAGTAGCTACATATTTATCTAATGTACCTAAGTTTGGATTGAAAAATACTGCTGATATATCCATATCTTTTACAGGTACATGAGTACTGGAGCTATTATCTTCTAGATATAGACTGAGCTTCTTCGTTCCTCCTGTTTGAGGTACACTTACAGCATCTGGCACTGCTATTAGATTATAGTTAGTAGTATTTATATCAGTATGACCATTTGGGTTAAATGATACTGTGACTACTTCAGATCTTAGTGGTTCTCCACCATCAACTCTAAATGTGATATTCAGGTCATTAGATGGGAGCTGTGCCTCTGGAGCTGTATATGTAAACTGGACAAAACCATTGGCATCAGTGACCATAGAGTAGTGATCTAATCTTCCAAGATTTGGATTGAATACATCAGCTGATATAGCCTGACCTACTATAGGGCTTTTGGTGACATTGTTTTCTAAAAATAGACTTATGGACTTTGAATCTCCAATATTCGGTACATTAACACTAGCTGGAACAGCGATTAAATCCATATTATCAGTAACCACTGGTGAGCTATTTTGATGTTTTACTGTGATCACAGTCTCTTTTGCAGGTACTCCACCATCTACTCTAAATGTAATATTTAGATCTGGATCATCTTTTTGAGCATCTGTAGCTGTATAGATAAATGATACATATCCATTCTCGTCAGTACTACCTATATATCTATCCATGACTCCTAGATTTGGATCAAAGAACTCTATAGAGATATTGATGTCTTTAACTGGTGACTTGGTAACATTGTCCTCTAGATATAAATTGAGAATCTTGCTTCCTCCTGTAGCAGGCACACTTACTATATTTGGTACAGCTATTAGATTTAAGTTAGTAGTATTCACATCTACTACTGGCTTTGCGTTATACCCTATATGAATCTGCTGATAAACTATACTACTATTTTTCATTTGAGCTTTAAATGTAGTATCTAGTCCCATTACACTTATCGGAGCCGTATAGATAAACGATACATATCCATTGGCATCTGTAGTCTTGGTATATGCATCCATACTACCAGTACTTCTATTGAACTCCAAGATATATACATCTTCATTGGCAACAGGAAGAGTATCATTATCCTCTAGATATATACTATATACTTTCTGTTCACTACTAGAAGAAACTGTAAAGTCTGATGGTACAGCAGTGAGCTTATACCCTGTATAGTCTTTACTACCTACTGGATCAAACTCTACTGTGATATTAGCATCTATATCAGAATTATTATTTAAATACCCTCTAAAAGTCATACTACTTCCATATAATGAGGATAGGTCATCAGGAGCGGTATAGACAAAACTTGCAATACCTTTTTCATCTGTATATACTGCATATGTAGTGAGTGTACCATTCTTAGGCTCAAAAGCTTCCACCTTAATTATCTCATTTGGAAGTACTGCATTATTATCTCTTAGATAAAATTTCAATATATGAGTCTCTCCTGGTTGTGCTATAGTGAAATTTGACTCTTCTGTAAGAAGCTCATAATTTGTATAGTTTGTATCATCTAAAAAGTGAATCCTAATAGTCTCGTATACTCCTTCTACTTCTGAGACAGTCATATTAAACTCATATGTAGTACCCACTAAATCAGTTATATCATATGGTGCTGTATATGTCCACTCATCTTTTTTATTATCTATCCCAAAGCCACCTTTATTATCATCAAAATTATCTATCTTTGCATTAAAGTCATAAAATTTATTACCCACTGAATCTAACATATAGAAGCCTGCTAAGAAACCTCCACCACCATGGTTTATATTTATCTCTGTAATAATACTTCTAAACTGATATCCACCATAGAAGAAGATAGACTCCAAGGCTGTACCTATTCTCTTACCATTACTATCAGCATTAGCAGCTACATAGAAGTACTCACCCTTAAGTGCTGGGTCATATTTGACTACAAACTGGACATTACCCTTATCATCAGTTAGATATGAGCCATTAGGACTGGAGATATCAGCCAATGCCTCTTGTTCAATATTATTATTTATGATAATTCTCTTCTCGTTACCCACTATATATGTCAAATCATCTGTATTGGTTCCAGAGAATATCTCATCAAACGATACGGATGTATTTGTATGAGACTTAATACTCCAGTCACCTAGATAATATTTATCTAATTTACCATTAGATGGGAGTATGATAACTCTATCCTCTCCATCTGTTACACCACTGAAGTTTGCATCTATTAGTTTACCAGGTGTCTCCATCCTACCTGTGCCTACTTGAACAGCACTTTTTGGCTGATTTATAAGGCTAGGATGTAGGGCTGTACCCGCACTTACTGGGTTGCCATATCTATCCACAGCATGTATAGTATAGTAGTCTTCATGTAGACCAGTATCTGCATCAAATGCATTTTTATTATGGAATATTGACATAGATGATATAGCACCAGATAGTATCACCACTGGGAACTCTTGGGTTAGTGTTACATTTTGTGTTCCATTATATATAGTAGCATTAATCTGTATAATGGCAACACCAGATAGATGTTTCGCCCATAGTTTATATGAGGTAATAGCATGACTATCATATGTTATATCTATATCATCATTATCAAATCTAAGCATATCTGGGAACTTCATAGTGGCATTGACCTCTATGACATTGGCATCATCTATTAGGATATCTGATTTACCACTTTCATGTATAACTATACCTAGTGTACCAGAACCATCTACATTGATAGACTTGTCTACTGATAAGTTCAAGTCATATAACTTCACAGTACTATTTGGCTGCTGGAACTTCAGAGTCAGAATTCTCTCTGTATTTGTACTCGTCTCTATTATAGATATATTTCTATCAGACAATCCTTCTATATTTGATGGAGCTGTATAGTTGATATCAGCATTACCTTGGGCATCTGTCTCAAATGCACTTGCACCAAAAGAGCCATAATCTACACCATCTTTTGTTGGATTTTCTATTCTAAAATTAGCATTAACCCCAAAATTCTTGGAATCTACAGCTGTTATACGAACTGTTCTATGCTCACCATTTATAAGTATAGTAAGAGTACTAGGAACTACATATATATCTGCTACTTCTGAGTTGAGTATAGATTTATTAAAAGAGATATTGACTTGAGATGATACTGTAGCATCAGCCTGCAAGTATATTCTAAAACTTGTTGTATTGCCATCTAGTATATCTACACCTGCTGGTGCTGTATAGCCAAATACAATATGACCATTCACATCTGTAGAGGCATCATATCTATCCATTACACCATATTTCTGATCAAAGTATTCTATCGACACATTCATATCTGCGGCTGGTCTACTCTCATTATCTTCGAGATATACTTGAACTGTTTTTATCTCTCCATCTTGTGATACATTTAGATCACTTGGTATCGTAGATATCTTATATTGTGAATAATCAATTTTTGCTACATTTATAGTTACTGTATTATTGACCTCTACACCATCACTATCCACATATATAATCTCTAAAACTTGACTACCATTAGTCAATGGATCTGCTGCTACATAGGAGAATCTTGCATAGCCATCTGCTCCTGTACTAACTGTTGAATTCTCTATATTTCCAAAAGTACTTGAGATACTTTTAGCTGTTACACTTTCACCTGTTTGAGGAGTATTATTTTTGACAAGCTGTATAGCTATCTCTTGCTTTTGACCAGGATAACTAATATTTATAGGAGTAGTAGGATTTATAAGGCTATAGTTTACTAATGTTGTACTAGATGCCTGTATAAATATTGTAATTGTTGCTGTAATACTTGTGCCTGATGGATCTGTATAGATTAAGTTTGCATTTTGACTAGTATTATTGATAGCCGTGAGATCAGATGGTGCTAAATAAGGAAAACTAGCTCTTCCTGCTCCATCTGTAGTAGCAGTTGCTGTACCAAATGATCCATACTCATTTGGAATATTTGTTATGCTGATATTTTGTCCACTGATACCTACACCTGAGCTATCTACTAAATCTACTGTGATTGTCTTCTGCTCTGATGCAGACTTCACAATAATCGATGTCGCATTCATAAAGTTATAGTTATTTGGTGCTGTTGATGAAGTAGAAAATGTAAGGGTCATATTTTTCGAGTCTTGTCTCGTTCCGTTTTCATCAAATACGATTGTAACAGGGACACTACTGCCATTTGCAGGTAGTGTATTTGGAGAGATATATATAAAGTTAGCCCAACCACTAGCATCAGTTGTTACTGCCATCTCTTTGAAACTACCAAAATTACTATCAAAAGCTAATATCTCTACAATCTTACCTGGTACTGCTTTGAACTGCTTATCTATAAGTTGAGCTCTTACAGCATACTCTGTTGCTGCCTTAGATATAGCTATAGTTGATGCTACATTATATAAACTATAGTTGCCATCTACTGTAGGATTATTTGGATCTGTACTACCATTTGGGTTTCCATCAGCATCCAAGCTAGTCTCTACAAGAGTCTGCTGAGATAGAGTTTTACTCTTACCTCCAGCTGATATGGTGACATCTCCTACTAGCTTATAAGCATTTGGAATACATGTCTGCTTAACATCACCCATTATCACTAGATCCTTAGTAGAACCTTTTGCTCCATCAAGTACTATTGATTCAGGTATAAACTTAGATGTATTTACATCACACCCAGTTAAACTGAAGCTAAAGTTATCTATCTCAATCTTCACATCTTTCTCTGCTTTTTTCTCAAAAGGCAGAAGTAGGTTATAGTTCAAACCATTCATCATAATCTGAGATGGTGTTACAGAGAAGAAATCTCCGAGTACAGAGGTAGACGGAAGTGAACCTGCAGGTGAATCATCACCTGTTTTATCATTACTTCCACAACCTGTTATAATCAATGCCAACATCGTCAGCATCATCCATAAAAATCTTTTTTTCATAATAGTTATCTCCTAATATATTTGGA
>Ga0256826_1002314_pt1 | contig 11654 bp, 11 predicted proteins | sample CV79metaG_FD_185975 | JGI IMG/M metagenome (GOLD analysis project Ga0256826, IMG submission 185975) | Hydrothermal vent microbial communities from East Pacific Rise, Pacific Ocean - CV79 | ecosystem: Environmental > Aquatic > Marine > Hydrothermal vents | place: Pacific Ocean: East Pacific Rise... | reverse complement strand
TCTTTATCAGGGTCTTGTGCTTCAAGAAATAGAAGTTGTGCTACAATAGTAGCAGAAACAGCATCATTTACTTCACCTGTAAGCATAATAATTCTATCTTTTAGAAGACGAGAGTAAATATCATAACTTCTCTCACCTTTATTTGTCTGTTCTATAACATAAGGTATATAGCTCATTAAATAGACCTATTTACCTAGAAGCTTAGAGAATAATTTATCTTCAATCATTCCCATTTTAATAGCAGGGATTAGATTATTATCTTGATAGTGTTTAATAACCTCTTGTGGGTTTTGTCCTGACATCATCGCTTCATAATATAGAGTTTGACTCACTTCATCATCACTTACACTTACCTCTTCTGCTTTTGCTAAAGCATCTACAATAAATGTAGCTTTTACACTATCACTAGCATCAGCTCTTAAAGACTCTCTAAACTCATTTAATTTATCACTATCATTTTGAAGCTCTTCAATTTTCTCTTTATCCATAGATTGTGCTTCAGCATTTACTTTAGCATCAAGTTCTTGTTCTACGATATTTTTTGGTAAATCAAAATCAAATTTAGCTACTAATGCCTCTAAAATTTTTGGTTTTAACTCATCATTATATAATTTACCAAATTTTTCTTGTGCTAATTGCTCTTTGATTTTCTCTTTTACAATCTCAATAGAACCATTCTCTTTATCATTTAAAAGCTCTTTTGCCATATCTTCGCTAAGTTCAACTTTATCTTTTACTTGAATTTCGTGAAGTTTTACTTTAAATACTGCCTCTTTACCTGCCAATTCTTTTGCTTGATAATCTTCAGGGAAAGTTACTGTAACATCTTTTTCATCTCCAGCACTCATACCAATAATTTGCTCTTCAAATCCTGCTATAAATTGATTTGAACCAATTTTAAGATTAAATCCTTCTGATGCTCCACCATCAAAAAGCTCACCATCAACACTACCTTCAAAATCAATTAGAGTCATATCACCATTTTCAACTGCTCTATCTTCTTCTAGTTTTACAAATTTAGCTCTTGAATCCATTAAAGAGTTTACTCTTTCATTTATTTCATCTTCACTAACTTCTGCTTCTTCATAAGATGGTGCAACATCTTTGTAACCATCTAAATCAAATGTTGGTTTAATAGAAACTTCAACTTCTACATCAAGACCACTATCTGTTTTATCATATTTTTTGATTGATGGTTCACCAATAACTACATCTGGAGTTATCTCTAACTCTTTGTAACCCTGTGCTAAAGCATCTCTTACTAACTCTGATTCACCATCTTGTGCTAATCTCTCTCCATGCATTTTCATAACAACTGCTACTGGCACTTTACCTGCTCTAAAACCATCAACTTTAATCTGTTTTGATGTCTCTTTTGCTAATCTCTTTACGACTTTTTCAATCTCACTATTTTCTATTGTTGTAGAAATTTCAAAATTTGCGTTATTAATTTTTGTTGTTGTAATATTCAATACAAACCCTTTTTTTAAATATGTAATTTCGTGATTTTATCTAAATTTTAATAAGAAACTAATTTAACTTAGTATATAAAAACTATCTATTTGCCAATTTGAACATCAATAGAGAGTGCTTCAAGCTCTCCATCTTGTTCTTTTTTAATATCTACATCTCTAACTGTAATATATTTTTTGACAACAGCTATAATATCAGCTTTAAGGTCTTCCATAAATGGATAATTATTATGTTCTTTATCTGTCATAATAGCTATTCTAAGCCTATCTTTGGCTATATTTGCACTATTTTTCTTTTTATTCCATGGAAATATCATGAGAACATACCTCTAAATTTACCCATTATTCCTTTTGATGCAGATGATGGTTCTTCTATTGCTATATTATTCCCACATAGTCTTGAAGATATTCTTACATAAGCTCTTCCTGCAACAGATTTTGGATTTAAAATAATTGGTCTACCCTGATTAGATGCATCTATTACACCTTTATCCTCTGCTACTTTACCTAAAAGCTTAATATTTAAAATCTCTAAAATATCTTCACTACTTAGCATCTCACCACTACTCACCATCTCTGGTATAATTCTATTTATTATTAGATATTTTGCTACCTCTTCGCCATCTTTGACTTTTTGGCTTTTTGAATCTAATATTCCAATAGCACGGTCAGAGTCTCTAATAGATGAAACTTCAGGATTTACTACTACAATAGCAGTATTAGCAAACTCAATAGTATGTTCGTACCCACTCTCTATACCTGCAGGAGAATCTAATATCACATACTCAAATTGCTCACTAAGTTCATCTATAAGCTTTTTGATTTTTTCAGAATCTAATACGCTTTTATCTTTGGTTTGAGATGCTGCTAAAAAATATAGATTTGAACTTGATTTAGATTTAATAAGTGCTTGTGAAACTGAAGCTTCCCCGTCCATTACTTGAACCATATCATAAACTACTCTATTTTCAAGTCCTAATATCATATCAAGATTTCTTTGACCTATATCAAAATCAACCAATACACACTTTTTACCATTTAATGCTATTCCTAGTCCTATATTAGCAGATGCTGTTGTTTTACCAACACCACCTTTACCACTAATTACAGCTATAATCATACCCATTGTAGCTCCTTTTTAGATATTGATGTAATAGTTACTACATCATTTATAATTTCTATTTTATTTAATTTATGTTGCAATAAAAGATTATTTATTTTATGTCCTGCTATTACAATATTCGCCTTTTGTGATTGAGGCATAATAATATAATTTCCATCACAATATATATCACCATTTACAATATTAAGTGCTATAATATTACCATTTGATACTATTTTAGCTCCACTATTAATTCTATCTGTTATTAAAATATCACCCTCATACTCTATAATTTGACCACTTCTTAATGCTTCATTAATTATTTTTAATCTATATTTTTGAATTTTAGGTTTATTTTCTTCTATAACTATAAAATTATCTTGTATTTTTTTAGCTTTTGGAAGAGAGATATTATTAAGATATTTTAATCCCAATTTATCTAAAAATTCTGATATATTATTAGATATATCACCCTGTATTAATATAAGATGATTTTTAAAAAGTTCATAATTTGTCTCTATAAAGGATATAAATTTATCTTCTTCTTCTATTTTAGTTTCAAATACTTTAACTGAATATTGACTACTTTGCAAGGGGATCTCCACAAATTTTATAATTTATAGATTTTATCCTATTTTACTTAATATAGAGATATAATAAGATTATTTTTAATAATCGGGATAAGAGTTATCCCGATTATTTACTTTTAATATCCACTAGCACTTACCATATAAGTAATGTACTCTAATAGTGGTTGTATATATAAAATTGATGTAACTGTAACAAATACTGCTATTCCAATAATAGTCATTAATGGTTTATTTAAGTTATAATAAATTGTTCCATCATTATCTGCTGGTTCTTTTAAGAACATATATACTATTAATTTCAAATAGTAATATGCTGAAATTGCCGAGTTTAATCCCATAACAATTGCTAACCATACATATCCTGCATCAACTGCTGAACTCATAATATAGATTTTACCCCAAAATATAGAAAATGGAGGAACACCTGCAAGAGAAAGCATAAATAATGCCATTACAACAGCACCTATAGGCATTACTTTAATAAGCCCTGCGAACTTCTCATAAGGGTGGTCAAATCTATTATGGAATTTGTTATTTTTATGACGACTAATCCATAGCATACTAAATGCTCCAAGATTTGTAAATAGGAATAGCATATAGTATAAGAAAATACCACTATTTGCTTTTGTTGTATCAAGTGCGATTGCTGCCATTACAAAACCTGCATGAGAGATTGAACTATATGCCAACATTCTTTTTACATCACCTTGAACAAGTGCCATCATATTTGCTAAAGTCATAGTAAGCACTGATAACACTAATATAGCTGTTCTTATCTCTTCTATACCAATATCTATATATAATCCAAATATTCTCATAGCTACTACCATAGCAGCAACTTTTGGAACAATTGACATATATCCTGCTAGTGGTGCAGAAGCACCCTCATACGCATCTGGTCCCCAAGTATGAAATGGAAATAGTGACATCTTAAATGCAAATGCAATTAAAAGCATTATACCACTTGATATTAATAAAACCATTACACCTGCTTCATCCATTCTACTTTGCATTACTTCAGCTATTTTATAAAGTTCTAACGAACCAGTAGCAGCATACACCATAGCAGAACCCATTACAAAGAATCCAGCTGCTAAAGCACCCATTGTAAAGTACTTCACTGCCGCCTCATAAGAGTTTGAACGGTTATGCATAGCTATTAATGTATATAGTGCTAATGATGCTGTTTCAAGTCCAACAAATATTAATATCAGATTATCAGTTGATACCATAAATTGGTAACCTGCAATCATAAAAAGAAATAAAGCAAAGTACTCAGGATATGAGTACTCATGAAATCTCTTTGATGTCAAAGCAAGAGGAATAAATAGTATTGAAGCTATTAAAATCAAAGCTTGTGAAATAATAGAGATACCATCAATTAATATCAAATCAAAGAAACCTCTTTGATTTACACCTAATCCTAAAGTAGCACCTAAATCAATTAATAAAACTAAAAGAGTTAGCATTACATACAGTGATTTATGTAAACCATCTTTAAATAAATCAATAACTAATATAATTAAAGCACCACAAATGGCAATTAGCATTGGTGCTAATGTAGCCATATTTAGAGATTCTAAACTTACGCTAATAGGTTCTAACATTATTTACCCTCCTCTTTTTTTGGACTAACAATTATATCTTTAGCCTCTTGTGTTTGTGCCTTTTTATCCATAAAAGATACTAGATTTTTTACACTATTATCAATTGGTTCTAAAATAGGTTTTGGATATACACCTAACCAAACTACAATTAAAACAAGAGGAACTAAAGAGTACATCTCTCTACTATTTAAATCTTTAAGACCCTTATTCTCATTATTTGTAACTTCACCAAAGAATGTCTTTTTATATAAAGATAACATATAAACTGCACCTAAGATGATTGTAGAACCTGCAATTATTGTCATAATTGGTGATATATTATAGAATCCTAAAAGAACCAAAAACTCACCAACAAATCCAATAGTCAAAGGAAGCCCAACAGAAGCCATCAACATAATACCAAATATAACAGCATATTTTGGCATAATAGAAGCTAATCCACCAAACTCACTCATCATTTTAGTATGTCTTCTATCATAAATTACTCCAACAAGCATAAACAATGCCCCTGAAACAACACCATGAGAAAGCATTAAGAATATAGAACCACTAATACCTTCACTATTCATAGCAAATACACCTAGCATAATAATACCCATATGTGATACTGATGAGTAAGCGATAACTTGTTTCATATCTTTTTGAGCATAAGCTATCATAGCAGTATAAACTACCATTATAAGAGATAAAATAGCTATTGGCGTAATCATAGCTACTGAAGCATCTGGTAAAATTGGAAGTGAAAATCTAACAAATCCATAAGTACCCATCTTAAGAAGTACAGCAGCAAGAATTACAGAACCAATTGTTGGTGCTTGACCATGGGCATAAGGCAACCAAGTATGGAATGGAAACATTGGAACTTTAATAGCAAATCCAAAAAAGAATGCCATAAACAACCACATTTGTGTTCCAACAGGAAGTACAAGTGCATACCAATCTGTAATTGCAAAACTCCAAGTCCCTGTTACATCATGATATAAATAAGCTAAAAACAACATACCTACTAGCATAATTAGAGAACCAGTAAATGTATATAAGAAAAATTTAATTGAAGCATATACTCTTTTAGGTCCACCCCATGCACCAATAATATATAACATTGGTACAAGAGAAAGCTCCCAAAATAGATAAAATATCACAGCATCTAAAGCTAAAAATACACCTACCATTGTCATCTCTAAAAATAGAAGAGAGATAATCATATTTTTAATATCTTTTTCTATACTCATACCTATCATTCCAAGAAGAGTCATAAGTGTAGCCATAACTACAATAAATAGACTTATTCCATCAACCCCAAGATAATAACTAATACCAAAATTAGGAACTAAAGGTAACATCTCTACAAACTGCATACTACCATTACTACCATCAAAACTCATCCATAACCAAATAGCTAATAAAAACTCAATAGATGCTACACTTATACCATAAGCCCTAGCACTATCTTTATCAACTATAAAACCCAACACTCCTGCAAATGCTGGGAAAAATATTAATATACTTAAAATATTATCCATCTATATACTCCTTAACTCATCGATGCTAGTATTGCAAATACCATTAAGACTACTGCTCCAGCACCCATCCAATTTAGATAGTGCGAAAGATTACCACTTTGCATTTTTCTAGTTCTATCACCATTAACAACAAAGAAGTTAGCTATAGCATCAACTGTAGTATCTACTATTTTCATATCAACTTTGTTCCATAACATATCTGAAATCTCTTTATATGGTTTAGCAAATACTTTACCATAGAATTTTGGTATATAATATTGATTTGTTAATAATCTATATACAAAACTATTTTCCAACTCTTTATCTCTAATAAGTCCTGAAGCATATTTCTTATAGGCATAAAAGATACCAGAAAGAGCAATAAGTGTTGTAATAATTATAAAGAACCATGCAATATGATGTGTCTCATGACTCATCTCATAAGATGGTAAGATAGTTGTTACAAATTCATTAAATGGCTCCATAAAGAGTCCAAAGATAACTGCTAGAATCGCTAATGGTGCCATTGCTACAAGAACAAATGTTGGCATCTCATGAGGGTGAGCACCTATCTCTTTATATCTCTCATTACCACTAAATGTTAAAAATACTTGTCTAAAGCTATAAAATGCTGTAAGACCTGCTGTTACCCATAAAACAAACCAAATAATATAAGTATCTTCATTAATAGCTACCTCTAAGATAGTATCTTTTGAGAAGAACCCTGCTAATGGGAAAATACCTGCTAAAGCTAATGATGCTAGACCCATATATAAATATGTTCCACCCATAACTTTTTTCAATCCACCCATTTTAAAGATGTCAAGTTCATCATGCATAGCATGCATAACATTACCAGCACCAAGGAATAGTAGAGCTTTAAAGAAAGCATGAGCAGCAAGATGGAAAAGTGCTACCCAATAAGCACCAAGTCCAGCAGCAGCAAACATATATCCAAGTTGAGATAGAGTTGAATAAGCAATAATTCGTTTTAAATCTCTATTAACCAGTGCCATTGAAGCTGCAAAAATAGCTACAAATGTACCAAGATATGCTATAAATAGTGATACATTTGGAATAGCATCATATAGTGGGTTTGCTCTAATTACTAAATAAACCCCTGCTGTTACCATTGTAGCTGCATGAATAAGAGCCGAAACTGGTGTAGGTCCTTCCATCGCATCTGCCAACCAAGTATGTAATGGAAATTGTGCTGATTTACCCATAGCACCAATAAATAGTGCTATACCAATAGCTACAAGTAATCCATTTTCAAGTGATGGTATAGCTTCAAAGAAAACATCATATTTTAATGAACCAACATTCCAATAGATTAAGAATATACCAACAAGCATTCCAAGGTCAGCTATTCTATTCATAATAAATGCTTCATTCGCTGCCCAAGATGGAGAGATTGATGGATTAACATCTGTACCAACATCTGCCTTATGATACCAAAAACCAATTAGCAACCATGAACAAACACCAACACCTTCCCAACCAATAAATAGTCCTGCAAAGTTATCACTCATAACTAGAATCATCATTGAAAATACAAATGCTGAAAGGTATGAGAAAAATCTATTAAAACCTTTATCATGGTCCATATATCCAATAGAATATACATGAACAACTGTTGAAACAGTTGTAACAACTACCATCATAACAGCAGTTATCGCATCTACTTGAAATCCAAAATCAATAGTTAAATCACCTGCTCCAATCCACTCCATCATATTGGCACTTACTGTACCATGAGATATAACATGAATTAGAAGTAAAACAGAAGCTAACCACGAAATAAATAGTAGCCCTGATGTAACAAATCCCGTAATTAGGTTCTTTGGAGTCATTCCAAAAAGTGCTGCAAAGAGAGACCCAACTAATGGTGCAAAAAGTGCTATATATAGTAAATTTTCCATTATTATCCTTTCATTACTGCAAGATTATCAAGGTCAAGAGTTCCTTGTTTTTTATAAAGTACAATTAACAAACCAAGACCAACAGCTACTTCACTAGCTGCTACTGCTATGATAAAAAATGCAAACATCTGTCCAGACATATCTCCATAATGTCCTCCAATAGCAGCAAAAGCAATATTTGCAGAGTTTAACATAATCTCCGTTGCAAAGAAAAGCATCAAAAGATTTTTTCTTCTTAGTACACCGACTAAACCTATTGAAAATAATATACCTGAAAGTATTAGGTACTCATTTAAACCTATCATTTTACATCCTTTAAGTCAAAAGTAGCACCCTCTTCATGATTTTCATCTTTAGTAGTTAAGCTATCATCCATCTTTTTACCTGCTAAAATAATACCAGCAATCATAGCTACTAATAACATAATAGCCGCTACTTCAAATGGTATAAGGTATTTTGTAAATAGAATTAAACCAACTGCTTGTGGGTTTGTTGCATTTGCTACAAAATATGTCGCTTGAATATTTTCACCTATAACTGGTGCTGAGAATATTATTACAAACATAACAGCAATCATTCCACCTAATAAAAATACTAAATAATTATTTGTATTTTTCTCTTTAATATCACGAGTCGCATCAAAAAACATCATACCAAAAGAGTATAATGCCATTACAGCACCCACATATACTACAAGTTGAACAACACCTAAAAAGTCTGCTCCAACAAGGAAGAAAAATCCTGAAATAATAACCATTCCAGCAGCTAGTGAAGTCATCGCATACAACACATTACTACTAAGAACCGTTACTAAAAAAAGTCCTATTGTAAGAACCGAGAATAGATAAAAGGCAATCTGTTCCATATTTAACTCTCCTTTTAATACGCTAGAGGCGTTTTTTTAATATTATCATCAGCATTTGGACTAACTGCCCCAAATCCTGGATACTCTTTTTGAGAAGAGAGTGCATCTATCGGTGTAAGCATATCTTCAAATATAGAGAAACTTGCTCTTTGTTGAGAACTTGTCTCATATCTTCCACCATGAACGATTGCAAGTTCTGGACAAACTTCAGCACAATATCCACAAAAGATACATCTACCAAAGTTAATTGTATATTCACTTACCTCTTTTCTTTGATTCTCATCATATCTTGTATCTATTTTAATACAATCAGAGATACATATCTTCTCACAAAGCCCACAACCGATACATCTATAATGTCCACTCTCAAGAAGTCTAAGCATCTCATGGATAGCTCTATATCTAGGACTTATTGGTAGCTTCTCAAATGGATACTTAACTGTATGCATATCATCTTGAAATAGAGCTTGATACATAGTTCTTAGTGTTACCCATAATCCTACAAAAAGCTCACCTTTAACCATTCTTTTCATAACTCTAGCAAATTTCTCGCCATTAGTCTTTGGAAAAGCCTCGTGTTCTACTAGTGTATATTCTTGTATTCCTACATTTCTATCTTTAAATTTTTCTAAACCCATTATCCCCTCCTATACCATCATCACTAAACCAGTGATTAATACATTTAATAGTGCTAGTGGCATAAGCACTTTCCAACATAACCACATCAACTGGTCTGGTCTTACATGAGGCCATGAAGCTCTTACCCATAACATCAAGAAGAAAAACAGTGATACTTTAAGAATAATTGCCAAAAAGCCTGGTATGAAACCTAAATCATTAAATCCACCAAAGAAAATCAATGATGCCATAAATCCAACAGTAATCATATTGGCATACTCACCAATAAAGAACATTCCCCATCTCATACCACTATATTCAGTAGCATAACCAGAAACTATCTCTGCTTCATGCTCTAAAAGGTCAAATGGTGTTCTATTTGTTTCTGCAAAACCAGCTATTAAAAATAGTATAAATGCCAATGGTTGTTGCCATACCATCCAATCACTAACACCACCATTTTGAGCATTATTAAAATCAATTAATGATAATGAACCTACTAACATAATAGGTGCTAATAGAGAAAGTCCTGTAACTACTTCATAACTCATAAATAAAATAGCAGTTCTTGCAGAACCAATAATACCCCATTTATTTGCCTGAGACATACCAGCAAGAAGTGGTCCATAAAGTCCTGATGCCATAGCACCTAAAATAAATAAGATACCAACATTAATATCTGCTACAATTGGATGAATTGTATATCCAAATAGAGTAAACTCTGGTAGTAAAGGTACTGCACCAAGAGCTATAAATGCGGTAGCTGCTGTAATAATAGGAGCTATCATAAATATAAGTCTATTAGCATGTTGAGGGATTATATCCTCTTTTGTAAATAATTTAATACCATCTGCTGCTAGTTGAAGTAGTCCAAAAGGACCAACATGCATAGGTCCAAGTCGTCTTTGCATAAAAGCAAGGACTTTTCTCTCTATAAATGTACCAAAACCAGCTAAAGCAGCGATAACACTAAGTACGATTATCGCTTTAATAATGGTTTCTATAATAATTGCGTCCATATATTACCCCTTTTTTATTGTTACTGTTTTATATCTATCTTTACCAAAAATAGAGTGGATATTTTGATGACTTTTGAAATCAGGAACTAAAACTATATCTCCATCTATTCTATCATCAACTACAACTTTTAATTTTAGAGTTGTATCTTTGTCAAACTCAAGTTCAACCTCTTCTCCTAACTCTTTGGCTTTTGATGGACTTACATATAAAGCAAACTCTTCATTAATTTGATGAGATTTATCTGTAAAATCATTAAATTGTCGTTGAGGATTACATCTATAAGCAATCTCACCTTCTAAAACAGTATCACTAAATTCTACTACGCTAACATCTTGTTTTTCAACAGAGATATTATCTATAATATAACCTCTATTCTCTTTTCCTGTATTTGTATAACCATTTGGTAAATCATCAAATTCAATATCTTTAAATCCATCAAAACGAGCTAACTTAGGAGTAAAATCAATAGTCTCATCTAATCCTATATCAAACTCTTTTAAAATATCATTAAGCTCATAACCTTTATACTCTAAAGCAGGATTTGTTGGGACTACAACTTTATTCATAGTTACAAATGTACCCTCTTGTTGATTAAGAGCTGGAATATCTAATTTAGCAAATCCTCTTGCCCCAAGAGTAAAGTGTCCTTGTTCGTTATATCCTACAATATATCCACTCTCTTCTTCATCAAGGTCACATATCATAGCCACACCTAATGAGTTTGTTCTTGGTGGTATCATTACTAAATTCATATCACAAACATCTTCAATCAATGCTACAAGTCTTGAAAGGTTTCTAGCACGAGGATGGAAATATAAATCTTCACCAACAATAAGACTAAAGTTCTCTTTTTTCTTCATCATTTTTTCAAAAGTTTCAGCAAAATTATCACTACCACCCAAGATAGATACAAGTCCATTTTCATCAACTTCTACCTCTTTTTCTACCATTTTAGG
>Ga0256826_1002313_pt1 | contig 11659 bp, 11 predicted proteins | sample CV79metaG_FD_185975 | JGI IMG/M metagenome (GOLD analysis project Ga0256826, IMG submission 185975) | Hydrothermal vent microbial communities from East Pacific Rise, Pacific Ocean - CV79 | ecosystem: Environmental > Aquatic > Marine > Hydrothermal vents | place: Pacific Ocean: East Pacific Rise... | reverse complement strand
TGATTCACTTTTAAGTAATATATAAAATTGTCATATTACCGTCTTTTAAAATTATAAGGAATATTTGATTTTTTTGTCATTTTGCCGTTATAAAAAATGAATATTACGTTAGTTTTGAGCTAAAATAAATGATTTTTTGTCATATTACCGTCTTTTATAAGGCTAAATAATATATTGAAGTGACTATTTATCGGTATCTAAAGATAATAAGTTGTTGTTTTTGTCATTTTACCGTCTTTTAAAATTATAAGGAATATTTGATTTTTTTGTCATTTTGCCGTTATAAAAAATGAATATTACGTTAGTTTTGAGCTAAAATAAATGATTTTTTGTCATATTACCGTCTTTTATAAGGCTAAATAATATATTGAAGTGACTATTTATCGGTATCTAAAGATAATAAGTTGTTGTTTTTGTCATTTTACCGTCTTTTAAAATAAAGTATCTTTTTTATGTATGATTTTAAAATCTTTATAATTTCCATTTGTATAAAAATCTTTATAATTTAAATTATACTTATGTTGCATTAATCCTCTATACCAAGTATCAAGATCCATAAACTCATCAATGATAATTTTATTTTTTAATGATAATTTATATTTTTCAATAGATTTTATTTTAAGTTTTTCAGCATTATGTTGAAGATACCACTCTATTAATTCATCAATACGAGTATATGGAATACGAAGATTTGGATAACGAGCAACTTTTTCCCATCCAAATATAAATTTACGTTCGTGTTTATTATAGAAACATGTAACATCTTCGTTAGTAACTTTTTGAATCTCTTTTAAACCACGTTTAATACCTCTAAGAAGCTCACTAGGCTGTTTGTAGGTAGAGTCAAATGTTTTATTTAGTTCATCAATACTTTTTGCAACAGTTCCTACTCCTGCTCCTTCTCTATTTGGAAGATGATAGTATCGAACAAACATTTCATAAAGTTTTAAACCATATTTACTTTTAAAACGGTTACATATATTTAGCTCTAATGGGGTATAACCATATTTTTGTTTAATACCTTCAATAATCATATCATCTAATTTAATTTGAATATATTTTTGACCATCCTTCCATTTAGTAGCACGACTAAGAAAAGGAGCAGATGTCCATTCTACTCCTTTGCCTTTAAACGTAAAATCTCTGATAACAATAGGTGTTTGCAACAATTTAATGGCTTCTATAATACGAGTATCATCTTTTGTACTTTTTAATCCTAATAGTTTTCTAAGTTCAGACATAGAAAGAGTAAAGTTATCTCCCTCTTGTTCGAATTTCCAAAATAATGTATTAACAAGTTTATCAGGAAGTACAGCCTTACCAGTATTTGGTATATAACCATCAGTAAGAGCATTATGCTTTTGAAAAGGTTTTATATCTTCTTTTTTTATCATTTATTTGCCAATAGAGATAGTTTTTTATAATAGAATTGATATATTATCACAAGTCTTGTTAAAAACGGTAGTTTGACAATAAAGACGGTAATATGACAAAAAAATAAGAGATAAAGACGGTAATATGACAAAAAAAGACGGTAATATGACAAAAAAACCCCTTTTAAAAGCAGAGATATAGGTGTTTATGATGTTTTAAACTCTTAAAAGTAGTTTTTTTTAAATTAAGTACTCAAGCATATAGACTTAATCCCCTATCCTATTCATTAGGAAAATCTTCGCTTCACTACGATATTTCTATTTAACTTTATCGCTATCGCTCTGATAGGAAAATTTTTTTTCAAAAAATATTTGTCTTAGAGTAAAAGTTCCTAAGGTCACTTTTACCTATTCGCCTAACGGCTCATTTCTTAATCGGTTTATGTCAGAGAGGGACTTTTTTGAAACTGGTGGACTCGTTGGCTCTGAAAACCGTTGATTGTTACTTGGTTTTTAGTAGAAATTTTCATCTGTTTTTGTAACTCTTTGGCGATACTGCTGTTTAGCTTCGCTCTTTATGCCAATTATATTATTATTTAGTTGTTTTATGTTATATTGTTTACAAATAAATTTCGCACGCGAAACAAAGGAAGAAATATGGTTATAACTATTGCTCATTCTAAAGGTGGTGTTGGAAAAAGTCTACTTGCTTGGCACTTAGCAATTGGACTAAATGTCCCTATTGTTGATTTAGATTTTCAAAAAACTTTAGTTTATACAAATAGTCTTAGAAAAACTAATGGATATAATGAATTAAAAATAATTCAACCTGAATCACCTGAAGATTTTATTGCTTTTATTGAAAATTGGTCTGAAGATAAACATATTATTATTGATGTTGGGGGGTTTGATTCAAATCTAAATAGAGTAGCTCTCTATATTTCAGATTTAATTATTACTCCAGCTGTTGATAGAGTAACAGAAATGGCAGGATTATATAAGTTTCATCAAATAATAGAAGAATTATCTACTAAAATGAAAACAGATATTACAGCAAGTATTTTGCTTAATGATGTTAGTCCCAGTGCTAAAGATTTTTCAATAATGGAAGATCTTGTTGATAATTTAAAACATTTTGAATTAATGGACACAATTATTGCTCATAGAGCAGATTTTTATAAGAGTATGGAAGAAGGTAAAGGTGTTACTGAGATTAAGAAAAGTAAAGCGAAGCAAGAGATAAAAAAACTAATAAAAGAGATAAAAAAAAGGGATAAATAGTGGCAAAAAGAAAAATAGATGCAGCTATGATATTAGCAGCAGGTAATGATGCACATTTGCAAACAAATGATAAAGTTTCGCTTGCGAAACTTTTAGATGGTGAAAGCTTTTTAGAGCTTAATATTGATAATATTCAAAATAATCCTATGCAACCTAGAATACATATTGCAGAAGAGGAATTGGAAGACTTAGCACGTTCAATAAAATTACATGGATTAATTCAGCCTATTGCAGTAATTAGAATTAGTAAAGATAAGTTTATATTAAAAGCAGGACAAAGAAGACTTTTAGCACATAAAAAACTAAAAAAGACTAAAATAAAAGCAATTGTAGAAGATAAAAAAATACTAATAGATAATATTGATGAAAAAGCACTGTTTGAAATTGCAATAATGGAAAATATGCATAGAGAACGATTGGATCCATTGGAATTTGCTTTATCGTTAAAGCAAGCTATTGATAAAAATCTTTATAAAAATTTAGAAGAACTATCAACTATTTTATCTAAATCTAAATCTTATATTAGTAAATCAATGAAAGTATTGAAATTAGATGATGAAATTATTCAAGATTTAGCAAGACATAAATCTACCAATGATGTAGAGTCTCTTTATGAAATTCAAAAAATAAAAAATAGAGAGAAACAAATAGAAACTTATTTTGATTTTATTAATAAAAAAATAGATAGAAGTGATATTCGAGAGATGGGGAAAAAGAAAGTTTCGCAAGCGAAACCATATATATTAAAATCAAATAATAAAACAATTAAATTAGATGTTAATATTCGACAATTATCTGATTTACAAAAAGATAGTTTTAATAAAGAATTAAAAGAGTTAATTGAAAAATATATAAAAGAGTGAGAAATATAACTATATATGTAGTTATATTTTTAAAATTTTACATATTTCTAATAGGATGTCATTTATGATAGGTAGAGAAAAAGAGATTGAAATTTTAAATGAAGTTTGTAATTTAAATAAAAGTTCATTTGTTACTATTTATGGACGATTCGGCATAGGTAAAACTTATTTAGTGAATTATTTTTTTGAAAAAAATCGTAATAATTATTTGTTTTTTGAATTTACTGGTAAGTATAAAACAAATACAAAAATACAAATTGTTAATTTTATTCAACAGGTTTATGAGTGGTTTCATTCTGAACCAAATTTTGAAATTAAACATTGGAATGATGCTTTTCGATTCTTAAAATATACCATTGATGAAGAGATACAAAAAAGGAATCATAAAGAAAAAATAATTATATTTTTAGATGAAGTACCTTGGATAGATGAGTTTAATAAATCTGGATTTCTTTCATCACTAGGATATTTTTGGAATACTTATTGTGAAGAACGTAAAAATATAATATTAATTTTAGGTGGTTCTAACTCATCTTGGATGAGAGATAGGTTGATTCAAAATGCTAAAGGTTCACTTTATCAAAGAGTAACACATAAGATTTCTTTGAAACCCTTTGATTTTAAAGAAACATATCAGTATCTTGTGCAAGAAAAAGAATTTATACTTAATAAAAAAAGTGTTATTAATTATTATATGATTTTTGGAGGGGTACCTAAGTACTACTCATTGTTAAATAGTAAAGAGTCTGACTTGGTAAATATTAATAGATTATTCTTCTCAATTGATACTTTAATGCATAATGAATATGAAGATCTTTTTTCTTTTCTTTTTTTTAAGAAAGCAAAGTACTATAAATCAATAATTGAGCTGCTTTGCAGTAGATGTACAGGTTATTCTTTAAGTGACATGGCTAAAATATTGAATATAAAATCAGGTGCAAAATTATCATCGTCTCTCATAGAGCTTGAAGAGTGTGGTTATATAAAAAGAATTCCTAATAATAGGAATTTATTAAGAGGAACAAAATATAGGATAGTTGATTCTTATATTCTATTTTATAATAGTTGGGTAAAAGAGTTTAGTAGAAATGATTTAGCAAATTTAGATAATGACTATTGGTTAAATAAATGTGATTGTAAATCTTATGAGTTTTGGTTTGATTATGCTTCTGAAATAGTATCTATTTCTAATATTCGTTAATTGTGTGCTTATTTATATAAAGTTATTTCATCTTTGAGTATATTAAAGTGATATAAGTGTATGGTAATTAGTAGATATATCACATTTAACCTAGTTCTTTTAAAAGCTAAAGAGAATCATTTCTTTAGTAACAAATATATCAGCAATTTTTTTAAATATAATAGAAACAATAAATATATAGATACCTATATATAGTTGTTTACACCAAAAATATACCATCAAATAAATCAGCAAAAAAAACAACAAAAATGTTATAATTATTTAAATTATAGGAGCTGATATGCCATTTACACCACCTCTACCAACAACAATGCAAGGTTCGATGCCTCATGAACTTGTCTCTTTGGCAGAAGAGGTATGGCTAAAGAGTGCCAAGCTTTCAGGCAGTTATAGTCCTCATGTGTTAAACAGCATCAAAGAGCTACTTAGAAAGGTTAACAGTTACTACTCCAATAGATTAGAGTCAGAGGGGACACACCCTGTAGACATAGAGAGAGCCATGAGAAAAGATTTTGATGTAGATGAGAAGAAGCGAAACCTACAACAGCTCTCTTTAGCTTATATAGAGACGCAAAAAGAGATTGAGAGAGGATGTAAAGAGGAGCATTTTGAACCTTTTAGCAAAGCTTTTACACTTTGGGTACATGAGAGACTCTATTCCAAAGAGGAGATGGGTGTTTTTTGTAAAATTCCTACTAATCAAGAGGGAACAGCATCGGTTACCATGATAGCAGGAGAGCTAAGAGAGGATGATGTAGCTGTAGGAAAGCATACGGCTCCAGCACATCAAGAACTCTCTTCTCTATTTTCAATGTATGAAAGTTTTTATAACAAAGATTTTAGTAGGTTTACCCAAGCTCATAAACTCATCTATGCCATAGTGGCTCACCATAAACTGACATGGTTACACCCTTTTCTTGATGGCAATGGTAGAACTTCACGGTTGGTTTTAGATGGTACACTCTGTCATATTGGTTTAGAGGGGTATGGTTTGTGGAACATCTCTCGTGGGTTGGCACGAAATGCAGATGAGTATAAAAAATATCTCTCGTATGCAGACCAAAAACGACAAGGTGACAGAGATGGAAGAGGGCAACTCTCTCTTAAAGGGTTAGAACTCTATACAAAGTTTATGCTAGAGATGGCTCTTGACCAGATTACTTATATGAATGAGATGCTTCAACTCAATACCCTAAGCAGTAGAATTGGAAAGTTCATAGAGCTTTCACGACAAGGAATGTATGTTATAGAGCCTCTACCTAAATATTCGGAGTTTCTTCTAAAAGAGTTACTTATTCAAGGAGAGCTTAGTAGAGGTGAGGTTAAAGGTATTATAGGAGCTGGAGAGACGACGGCTAGGAAGCTTATTAAAAAACTTTTAGAGTTGGAATATTTGGAGTCTGATACTCCAAAGGGAGCAATTAGGCTGAGATTTAATTCCTATTTCGCTTCTAAAGTGTTTCCAGACTTGATTCCTGATAGGGTATAATTTAATATAAATATTGACTTCTATTTTGGATTAAGATTATTAAAAGTTGAGTTAAACTATAAAGTGATAGTTATAATTTATTTGGACAAACGTGACTTTTTTGATATAATTATTCTATTATGAAAGCCAATAAAATAAATATCTCTAATGAGATTAAGAAAAAATTAAAATACCTTAGAAAAGATAAGTTATATGACTATTCTATATTTTACTCTATGATAGAAGAGAATCCTATTGCCTTTAGAAAAGCAATTTCTCGTTTATCAAAAGAGGGATTAATTATTAAAGTTGGTAATGGTAAATTCTATAAAAGAGGGGAGAGAGAGGGAATCTTTAGTGAAGAGCCTCTTCGTATTAAAGCTCGGAAAGTATCTTGGTTAAAAAGAGGATCTGTCTCTGTCTCTTATTTGAAATCTGCTCTCTCTTCGAATCTTTTTTGGTCTAACCCTAAAGGGAGTATTGCCATAGAGAATATTATTATTTTGATCATTGAAAATAATGCTCTCTCCGATTTAGATTTTGCACGATTTAGTTTTGGAGATAATAAGGTTATAGAGGTTTTTTTTAAACATTTCAATATTCATAGTCGTCCACTTATACGAGATGTTTTATATGTTTAATCTTGAACAACTTAAAAAGGCGATGCCGAGTCAAACGTATGAACTTTTTATTGAAGGATTTTCTGAGTTAGAAGAGATTTCAGAATGGACGTTGGTAGGTGGTACAGCTCTCTCCATTCATTATCATCATCGACTCTCAGAAGATTTAGATTTTTTTATTCACCATAGTACATTAGAACAGTCTCGAAAACGTATTTTTTCTATGTTGCAGAACTTAGAAGATAACGGCTTTGATGTGGTTAAAGTAAAAGAGGATGAGCGTAACCTTGACTTTGAAATATTTGGGGTTAAAGTTACTTTCTTTGCTTCTGGTATAGCATCTCTAAAAGAGAAGACACAAAGCTATAAGAACATTAATGTTGCTAGTGTTGAGACCATTATTGCCATGAAGATGGATGCCATTATTAACTATCGTACTAAGAGTAGAGATTTTTATGATATTTACACCATTGCTCAAGAGAGAGATTGCACACTTTTTAGTATGCTTGATAGATATAACCTCTATAGTAAATCCAAAACGAAAGAGAGTGAACTTCTACATCGTTTTTTAATGAGAGATTTAGACAGTGATGATGAAGGACTCACCGAGATGAAACCTCAGAAAAAGATGAGTTTTAGTCAATTAAGGTCATGGCTTAAAGAGGAGGTCAGAGCTAATGGTATTGAAGAGACGAAAATCATTAATAGCCTATTAGAAAAACCTTCACTAATTGCTAAATATGCGTCAATGAACTTTGGATTTGAACGAATGTCTCTGCTTCAAAAGGTAGCGAGTATCTCTGAACCTAAAATGGTTTTAAGAGCTTTAAAAGAGGCTTCTTTTGATATTGCGTATAAGAGCATTGCAGGTAAAAATATTTTAGATTATTATGTAGAAGATAAACGGATGTTTGAAGCTCTTCTTTTTTATGCTGATAAAATTTCTGATGAGTGGTTAAATAGTAGACTTTATCGTTCTAAAGAGTTATTACCTTTGATACGGTTGGAGAATAGTCTAATTACTTCGATTCAAAATGAGAGTAATCATGAGAGATTGAAAAAAGTGGCAGAGTCACGAGAGATTGATTTTGATATTTTTATGGATAGATTAAAGATAAAAGCAGAGTATTTAGAAGATGTTTGTTCTCATTAAAAAGTGTACTAGAGATTAACCCTTAAGTACTTTTTTCCCAAAATCTCTAAGCTCTCCATTAGGTGCAACATATCGGTAGAGAGTAGGGCGAGTAATATTAAGCTCTTCACATAGTTCAGCTACAGAGGTATCTCGGTTTTTCATAGAGGCTTGAGCCAATCGTACTTGAGCTTTGGTAAGTTGAAATTTACGACCACCTTTTCTGCCTCTTGCTCGTGCTGATTGAAGTCCTGCAATGGTTCGTTCACGGTTCAGTTCTCTTTCAAATTCAGAAAGAGCAGCAAAGATAGAAAATACCATTCTACCTGATGGGGTCGTGGTGTCAATATTGACCCCTTGACCAGAGAGAACTTTAAAACCAACTTTTCTTTTTGTTAAATCATCAACAGTAGAGATAAGATGTTTTAAACTTCGTCCCAATCTATCAAGTTTCCATACTACTAAAATATCATCTTCACGTAGTGCTTTTAGACAATGTTCTAATCCGACTCTATCTTCTTTTGCTCCTGATGCTCTATCTGTATAAATATTCTCTTTTTTAACACCTGCTTCTAAAAGAGCATCCATTTGTAAATCTAAAACTTGGCTTCCATCTGATTTTGAAACCCTTGCATAACCTATCATCATTTTATCATTCCTTAGTGTTAACTAAACCTTCGTTTGTGATACATCTTAGAGTTATATCTAAAAATAGGTTAATAGTGTAAATGAAACCGTTAATTAATCTTAGTATATTATAGGTTATATATTTTTGATTAAGATACATTTTGATAATTGTATATGTATATAGTCATATACAAAGTTAAATTAGGCTACAATTGTATATGACTATATACATATACAGCAGGATGAAACAGTGTTAAAAAATTTAAAAAAATATCAAGAGAGACTTCTGAAATCATTCAAGGTAGAGTATAGAAGATATATTTTTTCTGAGATTGACTTTGATGATAAAATGATTGCTATTTTTGGAGCAAGAGGGGTAGGAAAGACCACAACTCTTTTTCAGTATTTGTTAGAGCTACAAGATAAAAAGAAAAATGTACTTTATATCTCTTTAGATTATCCTTTTTTAGCAGGGGTAGATTTAATAGAGATAGTTGAAGCTTTTGTAGAAGAGGGTGGAGAGTATCTTCTTTTAGATGAAGTTCATCGTTATAATGATTTCTCTGCTTATCTAAAAACCATTTATGACCTTTTCGACATTCATGTGGTTTTTACAGGTTCATCAGCTACTTCACTTCTTAATGCTAAAAGTGATCTAAGCAGAAGGGTGACACTCTATAACCTTTATGGTTTTTCATTTAGAGAGTTTTTAGAACTGAAACATAATATTAAATTAGAGACTTTATCAGTTGAAACGATATTTGAAAATCATATCGCTTTAAGCCAAAAAGTCTTAGAAGAGAAGTTTGATATACTAGAGGAGTTTAATGAGTATCTAAAAAGAGGTTACTACCCTTTCTTTTTTGATAAAAGAACCTCTTATTTTCAAAATCTTGTTAACACCATTAATCTTACCATAGATTTAGATTTAACATCACTAGGATTAATCGAACAGAAATATACTTATAAACTAAAAAAGCTTTTAGAGGTAGTTTGTGAGAGTAGTCCTTTTGAAGTGAACTATAGCAAAATAGCAGCATCAGCAGAGATAAGCCGTGTCAAACTTTATGATTATGTCACTTTTCTAGCAGATGGTCAGATGTTACTACTTATAGCCGAACCTATAAAAGGCATAAAAAAGATAGCAGTACCTGCAAAGATATATCTGAACAATACAAATCTGCTTCATGCCTATTGTCAAAACTCTAAAATAGGAACCATACGTGAGACTTTTTTTGCCAATCAAGTTTCACAAAAGAGTCTACTGAACATCTCTAAACAAGGAGATTTCACCATAGATGAAAAATACATAGTAGAGATAGGTGGGAAAAATAAAAGCTTTAAGCAAATAAAAGATTTACCTAATTCGTTTGTTGTTGCCGATGAGATAACTCAAGGTAAGGGTAATAAAATACCTCTTTGGTTGTTTGGATTTGTTTATTAGTTGTATATCTATATAGACGTATACAATTGAAAAAACTATTTATCATTTTTGGATTATAATAATTTTAAAATATAATTAGTTAAATTACTCTAAAATAATATAGATAATACCTAACTATCTATATTATTTTAAGAGATAGTTAGGTATTATCTCTTATAAAATAAAAATAGATAGGAATAATATGTTTATAGGAAGAGAGAAAGAACTAAGCATTTTAAGAGACTTAAAAGAGCAAAAGAACTCTTCATTTGTAGCGATTTATGGACGAAGACGAATTGGAAAAACAGAGATGGTTCGGTATTTTTGTGACAATGAAGATGTTTTCTTTATTGAGTTTACAGGAAAAAGAAAGGTTTCAAAACAAAATCAAATTCGTACTTTTTTACGAAATATTGAGAAGAAATTTAATAATAAAGTAGATAAAGTCAGTGACTGGTATGATGCCTTTGAATTACTTCAAGAGAATATAGATACATGGGATAGTGAGAAAAAAAAGGTAATTTTTATAGATGAATTACCTTGGCTTGATTCTGCTAAATCAAACTTTTTAGAAGAGTTGGCGTACTTTTGGAATACCTATTGTACGCGACGAAAAGATATTATTTTAATTGTTTGTGGTTCGGCAGCTTCTTATATGATAAAAAAAGTAATACACAATATTGGACCTCTTCACGGACGATTAACAGCAATTATTCCTATGGAGCAGTTTTCTTTGGCTTCTACTAAAGAGATGTTGACTTCAAGAGGTTGTAATTATTCTGATAAAGCAATTGTTGATACCTATATGGCATTTGGTGGAGTGGCAAAATATATTGAAAATATATCATGTAAAAAAGTGTTATCTGAAAATATTAATGCTCTATGCTTTCAAGATACAGGTTTGATGCGATATGAGTACGAGGAACTTTTCTCTTCACTTTTTAATGAGTCAAAAACACACTACCTGATAATGTCTAAGCTCTCTTCTAAATGGAGTGGATGGACACAAAAAGAGTTGGCTAAGTTGGTGAAAATATCATCAGGGAGTATGAAAAAACCATTGGATGAACTCTATACCTCAGGGTTTATCTCTAAAACTACAAAGTTTGGAAATATAAAAAAAGAAGTTATTTATAGAGCCACAGACTGTTTTTCTTATTTTCACAATAAGTGGATAAAAGGGGCAAGTAAAGGAGTTGAGTGGAATCAAATATCAACGACCCAAAGCTATAAATCATGGTCAGGATTTGCTTTTGAAAATATCTGTCATATGCACACAGAGCAGATAAAAAAACTACTTGGAATTAATGGTGTACCAACTCAAACACATTATTGGAACTATAAAGAAGAGGGTCAAACAGGTACGCAGATAGATATGTTAATTGAGCATACCAATGGCAGTAAAAATATAGATATTATTGAATGTAAATATTATAATGGTAAATTTGTAATTGATAAAAAATATAAAGAGAATCTACAGCAGAAAATAAATATTTTTAACAAAGAGACAAGCTATAAATATAACATACGGTTAATAATGATAACTTCTAATGGCATAGAAAAAAATGAACATTATGGAGATATTGTTAATATGGATTTTGAACTGAGTGATATATTTAGTGTTGGTTTTTAAGGTATTTAGTGTCTTCTACAGTGTACTTTATGAGACAC
>Ga0256826_1002312_pt1 | contig 11660 bp, 9 predicted proteins | sample CV79metaG_FD_185975 | JGI IMG/M metagenome (GOLD analysis project Ga0256826, IMG submission 185975) | Hydrothermal vent microbial communities from East Pacific Rise, Pacific Ocean - CV79 | ecosystem: Environmental > Aquatic > Marine > Hydrothermal vents | place: Pacific Ocean: East Pacific Rise... | reverse complement strand
GCAAAAAGCATCACTAACATCTGTGATTCTACCTTGTAAATCGGTTGTAGAACTAATAATATATTTATCGATTAGTTTCTTTAATCTTGTTTCACTTTTTAAAAGATTTATAATTAATACCATCATAAAGATAAATAGACTAATACTCATTATATTCAAAAAAGCAAATCCACCAAAAAGTCCATAAGTAAATTTCAGCTCTTCTTTAATGTTAAAGAGTATCTCTTTTTCTAGATAATTATCTACTATTTGTAGTTTATTTATTTTTTCAGTAACTATTTTAAACCAAAATTCTGGTTTAACTTTGTATTGATGAGTAGTATTATATAAAATGATGTCTCTTATATTTTCCACTTCACTTATAACTCTCCCTTGGAGTTCTTGTTTATAACATTCTTTAGCATTTTCAGAAGTGTATTTAAAAAAGTTTTTTATATATAGTTTTTGTATAGCAATTAAGTTTATAAAGTCAACTTCCAAGCTCTTGCTATAAATTTTTCTTGTTAAAATAGCAGTTCCAACTGCTCTCTCTAATCCAGCATTCTCTTTTGCATATAAAAAATTACTATAAGCTATAATATTTTGAGTGATTTTTGGTAATTTTGATATTTTTGATATTTCAACAATAATATTTAAAATATCATCATTTATTTTTGAGTAAATTTTAATACTATCTTGAGCAGTTAAACTTAACTTATCAATTTGTTTCCGTAATTTATGTAATTCATTTACTGCTAATAATCCCTTTTTTAAAGATTTGAGTAAACTTTTGTTCTGTATTATAAAAAGAAATTTATTTAATTTTTGAACTCTTTCATCTGTAACACTTCTCTGTTTGATTAACTCGTTTTTAAATTTCATTCCATTACTTGCTAAAAAGCCAGATGTCATTCCTCTCTCTTTTTGTGTAGAGTGCACAAATTTAGAGATATTGGTAGCTAAATTTATGCCATTTTCTAATGCAAGAAGAGATTTTCCTTTACTGTATTGATGACTAATTAAACTTGTAGTCAAGATTAATACTATGAGTATTAATATGGATAATGGCAAAAAAAGTTTAGTTTTTAATTTAAAATATTGAGACATTTTTCATACCCTATAAATACAAATTTGCATTATTCCAACTTCTCTGCCACTAGTCTATTTACAATTTGAGGATTTGCTTTTCCACCTGTTGCTTTAAGAACTTGACCAACGAAGAAACCTAATAGTTTTTTATTACCTGCTTTAAACTTCTCAACATTATCAGGATTTTTCATGATAATTTCATCTATGATTGGAGCTATTTTTGCAGGGTCACTTATTTGAACAAGTCCTTTAGCTTCAACTATTTTTTCTGGGTTTTCTCCAGACTTTGCCATCTCTTCAAAAACTTGTTTAGCAATTTTATTTGAGATAGTCCCATCATCTACTATTTTGATAAGCTCAGCTATCTGTGAAGCAGTAAATTTTAATGCACTTACTGAATGCTCTTTTATCTCTCTTGCTACTTCATTAGAGATAATATTAGCTAGATTTACAGGGCTATTTAATGTAGACAAGGCTTCTTCAAAAAATGATGAGAGATTCTCATCACGAGCAAGAGTATTTGATACCTCACTATTGAGTCCTAACTCAGAAATATACTTAGTAAAGAGTATCTGTTGTGCTTCACTCATAGCTACAACTTCACCATCTATCTGTACTTTTTTTTCTTGAGTCTTAACTGGTGTAACTTTTTTCTTTTTACTATAAGAGTCTTTAAGTCCAACTATTTTATTAAAAACAGGTTTTTCATCACTGTAGTCAATAGGATCAGCATAGAAGTACCCTTGGCGTTCAAACTGAAACCTCTCATCTGGTTTTTCACTTATAACAGCAGGTTCAATAAGAGCATTTTTAATAATTTTTAAAGAGTCTGGATTTATGTCTTCTACTCCCTCAGGAGCTTCAACAGAAAATAGTCTATTGTAAAGTCTTACTTCCACAGTTTTAGCTTCTGCAGCACTTACCCACTGAATAGCACTTTTTACTTTAATACCACTAGTGTCTGAACCACTTTTAGATGATGGAGAGTACTCTGCTTTTATTTCAACTATATTTCCCTCTGCATCTTTAATGACTTTTTTACATGAGATGATATATGCATGTTTAAGTCTCACTGATTGCTCAGGAGTTAAACGGAAGTAGCCTTTTGGGGGATTTTCACTAAAATCATCACGTTCAATATAAATCTCTCGAGAAAAAGGGAGTGCACGAGACCCCTCTTTTGGTACATCTTCAGGATAGTATGAAGCATCTATAGTTTCATTACCTTTATAATTTTCTATTGTTACTTTTATAGGATCAAGTACACACATAACACGAGGTACTTTTGTATTTAAGTCATCACGAATACAGAACTCTAACTGTGCAACATCAACCATTGAGTTTGCTTTTGCGATACCAACAGAGTCACAAAAAGTAATGATAGACTCTGGAGTATAACCTTTTCTTCTATACCCTGCTATAGTTGGTAGACGAGGATCATCCCAGCCATCTACTTGACCACCCTGTACAAGCTCTAAAAGTTTTCTTTTACTCATAACTGTGTAGTTAATACCAAGACGTGCAAACTCATGCTGGTATGGGCGTGGGGGAGTAAGTTCTAAAGTATCAAGAACCCAGTTATAAATATCACGGTTATTTTCAAACTCTAGTGTACAGATAGAGTGTGTTACACCTTCGATGTAATCAGAGAGACAGTGTGCAAAATCATACATAGGATAAACAGCCCATTCACTTCCTGTTCTAAAATGCTCTACATGGCGAATACGATACATAAGAGGGTCACGCATCTTCATGTTTGCCGCAGACATATCAATCTTTGCACGAAGAATATGCTCACCCTCTTTAAACTCACCCTTTTTCATTCTCTCAAAAAGGTCTAAATTTTCCTCTACACTTCGCTCGGCATATTTAGAGCGTTTTCCAGCCTCTGTGACAGTCCCACGATACTCGCGAATCTCCTCTTCATCAAGAGAATCAACATAAGCTTTCCCCATTTTGATGAGTTGTATCGCATACTCATGTATCTGAGCAAAGTAGTCAGAAGTAAAACGAACATTTCCTTCCCACTCATACCCTAACCATTCAACAGCATCTTTAAGAGCCTCAACATACTTAGTATCTTCTTTTGTAGGGTTTGTATCATCCATACGAAGATTACAATACCCCTTATAATCTTTAGCAATACCGAAATTAATAAAAATAGACTTCGCATGTCCAATGTGAGGAAAGCCATTTGGCTCTGGTGGGAAACGTGTTACTATCTCTTTATACTTACCTGACTTTAAGTCCTCTTCAACTATTGTGCGTAGAAAATTTTTACTCTCATTCATTATGATTAAACCTTTTGATATTAAAACTTTTTTATGAATGGTATTTTATCACACTATTTTCACTTTAAGTATCTAAATCTGTATAGCCATTTTTAAGTTGTGCACGTTTTGCTAACATTTGAACACTTTGAGTTATCTCTCCACCTGCTATGTGGTAATGCTCATGGAGTTTTTCAAGAGAGTCATCTATCTTTTTAGAGAGATTCTCACTTAAATCATCTAAAGTCTGTTTCATCTCTAAAACTTGTGTATCTTTCGAGTCTGCTAAATCTTTAGTTATTGAGCCCAGTTGTGCTTGTGATTTTACATAATCAGATTTTATTGCTTCTACATCTGAAATTATCTCTTTTAGGCTTGCATAAATATCATGAAGTCCACTATTTTGCTTCTCTAACTCTTTCATTTTATTTGATGAAAGAACCATCTGCTTCATTATCATCTCACTCTGTGTTCTTATACCTTCAAGTCGATTTTCACCTTCAAAAAGTGAAGTTTGCACACTCTCTGTATGAGATTTAAGAGTAATTATCTGGGTCTCAAATGCTTTTGTTATACCTGAGAGTTGTTGAAGAGTATGTTTTGTTATAGTATTTGCTATTTCATTTGAAACACTTTTTATCTTACCTATACTCTCTTTTAACTCATCTATATCTTCAGACATATCTCCCCTACTCTGAACAGCACGTTCAAGAAGAGTGTTGAGTTTGTTGTAGTGGTCTTGTTCTGCTACTCTGAGTATATCTATATGTTTATGTACAACATTATCTAACTCGGGCATCTGAACCTCGGTAAAATACTCAAAACCTTTACTTACCTCTTTATGCCAAGACTCCATCTCATTAAACTTATCTATAAAAGTAGATTGATTTGTTAGAACTATATCAAGAGCTTTAATATCCTCTTTAAATTGTAATCGAATCTCTTCACGTGAGGCTTGGTCAGATGCTTGAGAACTGCTCATACGACCTTCAAGATCAAGTATAAATTTTTTTAAATCTGAAATCTCATTTACAAGAACTTTTGTGAATTCTTCTTGAGTTCTAGCATTTTCTGAGACCTGTGTTTGATGCAGTATATTCATCACTATATAGAGTAAAAGAGAAACTAAAAAGGGGAACATTGATTCACGAAGTAGATGTACTACATCACTTGTATCTGGTTGAATTATAAAATGAACGAGGGTACTTATGGCACCTATACCTATCATTAAAGGGGCATAGTTGATTTTATTTGGTTGTTTTAGTATTGAAATCTGTCTCAAAAATAGAAGTGCCATAAAGGCAAAGGCTAAGAGTAAGTCACTATTAAACATTTAGTTCTCCACTTTTTTTATTATTCTATTTTATCATAATTATTTATAAAACAACAGTTAATATCTCTTGAGGTTTATCAACTCTATTTGTAAACTCAGTTTGAGGAGAAAATCCCCATGTTGCGAAGAGCGAATTAATCTTGGCATTTATACCACTCTGTATATCTTTAGAGTTATCTCCTATCATCCAAGCAGTGTCTATCTTTTCATCATACTTATAGTGTTGCAGTATTTTATGAAGCATTTCAGGATTTGGTTTAGAAGCGCTCACTTCATCAGCACCTATAATCACATCAAACATTGAAGCGACACCAAGAGAGGCAAGCATAAGTTTGGCAAAAGGTGTTGGTGCATTTGTAGCAACTGAAAGTTTCACTCCAGCCCTTACAAGTGTTTCTAATGTCTCTAAAACACCCTCATAAAGATAGGGATTTTGAGTACACTGTATTTTATAATGCTCTTCAAACGCCAACATATCTTTTTTCTCATATTTAGGAGTTTCATAAAAAAGCTCTGGAAGATTTCGCACTTCCATATTTATAGCTTCCACTATAAACTCTTCACTTAAAGGAGCTAACGAGTAGTGTTTCTCTCGTACATAGTTTACAGAGATAGTTATATCTTTTTTAGAGTCTATCAGTGTTCCATCCATATCAAAGATTATAATTTTCATTAGTATAACCTTCTTCGTGGATATGGGTAAGCTCTTCTTACTCCCCTATATGGCATGCTATTATAGTAGTGTTGTGTGGTAGCTTTATCTTTTTTGTCAAAAACTACAGGAGGGGGAAGATCTTTGTTTACTCTGTTTATAACAAAACTATCTACAAAATCACTTGTTTTATTCCAAGCATTGAGAACTATCTCTCCACGGTTATACTCATCTTCTGTTACAGTAACACTTCCAGAGAGTGCTACACTTCCAAAAAAAGTCATATTTACATCTGTTGCATTTACAGTTTGCCATTTCAGACGATAAGAGAGTTTTTCACCAACTAGCAGACTCTCTGCCGTGAAAAAGATAATCTCAGGTTTTCCTTTTTGGGGAAGTTCTAGCTGTGGAAGTTCATATGCCTTTAAAGATAAAACAAATACTAAAAGGAGCAGTATTTTATACATCTTTTATTTCATTTTCTCATAGATTTCGCATAAAGCATCAACAAATAGCTCACTATCATTTGCACATCTCACAACTCTGTACTCTTTAAAACCTAAGTTCTCAGCTATCTCTCTGTACTCAACTTCAAGCTCAAAATCTGTCTCAGAGTTATCTATAGTAAACGCCACAGGAACGATAATCACTCCACGGTTTCTCACTACATTAAGTTTCTCATCAAGTGAAGGTTTCAACCACTCCATAGGACCAACCTTTGACTGATAAGCCAAATGAGTCTCATGAAAAGCCATTTCTTCTTTTTCTAGCATCTTATTTAAAATAGCTACATGTTTTTCTACATGTTTTTGGTAAACATCGCCAGCATTTACAATCTTTTGAGGCAGACCATGTGCAGAAAAAATCAGATCAAAATCTCTATAATCATCATCACCAACAGACTCTTTAATATTTGCGATAACAGACTTATTATAACTCTCATTTTCAAAAAAGTGCTTTATCTCTACTAAATGAGCATTACCCTTAGCCTTATGATAAGCCTCTTCAAAATCTTCTAAAGAGGATTTTGTAGTCGTTGTTGATTGTTGAGGATAGAGAGGAATAAGGTAAATTTTTTCTACATCAGTTTTGTTTAAACGCTCAATAACCTCAGAAGCAAAAGGAGGAGTATATCGCATAGCAAAATCCACTATAACCTCCACACCTAGTTTTTTTTGCAGTTTTGCAACAAGTTTTTGAGTATGCCCAACTATGGGAGATTTTCCACCGAGTTGTCTATATATCTCTTGTGAAGATTCTGTTCTATTAAAAACTATCAATCCCCCAATCATCTTACGAAGAGCAGAACTCTTCATAGTAAGTATATTTTTATCAGCGAACATATTTTTTAAAAACATCTCAACTTCATCAAGATTGTTCGGTCCACCCATATTGAGTAGTATTACTGCTTCTTTTGCCAAAACTAATTTCCTAAAAATTTATATATTATATACATGATTATATCTTAATAACTTCATTATCAACAAGCTTTTGGATAAGCTCTGACAACTCATTTTCATATTTCCTTGTATCTTCATCTTTGACTATATACTTATGTATTTTAATGATATTTTTCACATCATCTTTACTAAAATTCCACTCTGCATTAAATTTCAACTCATCTTCTTTTTTAGGAATGATTATATCTGTTCTATTTGCATGACCATGTTTTATAAGTCGATAGAGATACTCTAAAGCCCTTTTTAAAAGTACTATAGTGACATTAAATGCTTTTTTATCTACACTATAAAGAATCTTTTTCTTAGAAATCACAACTCTATGAAACTTCTCACCTAAAATGTAAGCACCAACTCCACCAAGTGTTCCTCCAACTGTACTACTTATAGCAGTAGTTAAACCCATGTCAAACATGGATGTTGGAGCAGTTAGTGTTGCTGCTGTTCCGGCTCCCGTTGCTATCCCTAAAAGCATAAGTCTTTTTCTGCTTAGTCCAAGTTCTATATTTTCTTGTGAGTCAAACTCTTCTCTTGTGTCTTTTATATTGAGTTGATAGTAGCCCCATACATGGGCTATCTTCTCTTTTGCATCTCTTTCTATCTTATATATTTCTTCTTGATACGCATGCAATGCTTTTTCTTTATCATCACTTGTAATTTTCTCTTTTTTTACCTTATACTCTTTTTCAAAATGTAAAACTTTTTTTATCATATTGGCTATAATTTTGGAAGACACTTCTATATTTTCTTGAATATGTCTATTATGAGTTTGTTTTAAGCTCTCTAAAAATTCTCTATTTTCACTACTTGCAATACTATTTAACTTTGTATAGAGAGTCATAATATTTGTAAAATTCATCTCTAAAGGGTTTATCTTATGAAATAGATGAAGATTGTGTTTTACCAATGCCTCTTCCCACTCTTTTTCATGATTTTCATCTGATTTTTGATTAAACAAAACAAGTGTAGGCTTTTTTATAAAGTTTATTATTTCAAGCTCAGCACCTATGCTATTTTTATTAAATTTTTCAGAAATATTTACCATAAAAATAATATAGTCACTCTCTAAAACAGCTTCTAATATCTCTATATCTTTTAACCTGCTCTCTTCATTTTTATGTTCCCGTATATAGGTCTGAAGCAGTTTATAATTAGTATAGTTTTGGGAACTATATTCTTTGATATATCTATAAATATCTTTTGCACTCTCAAACCCTGGTGTATCATAAAAACTACATACTATTTTATTGTCTCTTATGTAAGAGTATGAGCTTTTAACAACTGTCGTCCCAACTCTTTTAGAAACTTCTACCATATCATTAAAGGTAAGTGCAGAGATCATACTGCTTTTTCCGTTGTTTGGTTTTCCTATGATTACAAAAGTAGGTGCACTATTTTTCATTGTATAAACTCACTCTTTCATCTGCTATGATATTTTCTATTTTCTCTTTCCAGTCTGAGTATTTTGCATTATCTTTGTGCGATAAAACATATTTTCCATTATCTTCTTCAAGAGGTAAAACCCATATTTCTTCCACTCTAGAAGTCTCTAAGATGTCCGATATATAAACTTTAAATGTCTCATCAGCTAGAGATTCAGGGGATGTAAAAAGAAGTACTAAGTTTTCTAACTCATCTAAAATTTTCTCATCCTCTTCCTCTTTATCAAACAATGCAAATGCATACTCTTTAAAAGATTTATCTTTCAGTCTTTCATCATAAAACTCTATATTTTTGGCGAGATTTAGTTCCATTTCATAGTAGAGTTTTACATAGTCAACATTATGCATACTACCCTTATCTCGCAGAACTTTACTCTCTTTAGAGATAACTTCTTTTTGTTGGAATTGATTTTGAGAGATATGTATGTTTTTTTTCATTATCTCAAAGAACATCTCACCCTGCTCCTCTAAAGCATTAAGTATTGTTTTATTGACTCTTTTTAAAGCAAAATATCTTAAAAGTAATTTTAGAGCTATCACTACAATTATCAGCAAAGTAATAAGTTCTGCATAGTAGCTACTAGACTCTATAACCCTATTTATCTGCGTAGTTTGAAGAGTATCATTTGCATCATAACTCCCCTCAAAATAAAAAGTAATAGCATGTGCCCAAAATATTATAACCGTTGCACTCAGCAGACCAAGTGCATAAGAGATACCAATATCGACAAGCGTAAGTAGTGAGTAAGTTTTTAAAACATGATTATGTCTATTGTCTATTTTAGCAAATATCTTTTTCATAAAGCTATTGAGATATGATTTTTCATCTTTTTGAGGGTATTTATATTTTATGATTTGAATAAGTGCAAAAAGTGTATAGAGGAGTGGCAATCCAACTGAAAAGAGTAAATATGTTTTGATATTTATCTCTCTATCAAAAAAATTATAACTTACTACAAAAGTCATAATAAAGAGAATGATAAGAAGAGACTTTTTCATAAATAATAGAGATTCAAAAAGATTTGAATCATGCTCTTTCTCTTGACTTGCCTTATAAAAAGTAAGAAGCTCTTCTACTCTCTTTTTATCATCATAATTTTCTAAACTCTTTTGATACTTTATAAAATCTCGTCTCTGTTTTGTTTCTAAAAATGATGATATATCAAAATATTTTTTTATACTTATTGACACGCTATATACTTTCTCATTCCTCTATATAAACAGCTAACCAAACCACAACTTTTTTCGTTTTTAAAAGTCTATGTGCTTTCTTTGCTTCTATAAAAAGTGTATCACCTTTTTTCAGTTTATGTATTATACCATCCATCTCAATTTTTGCACATCCTTGAAGCACAACAAGCCATTCAGCACACTCTTGAGTGAAAGTTTGTGGAGTGCTTAGAGTATTGGAAATAATTGTTTTTATTTTTACATTTTTATGGCTTAAGAGGGTTTGAAAATTTTCACTATCTAAATCAGGTAACGAATACTCAAAAAGATTATGCATCAGTCACTCGAAGGCTAACTTCATACATAAACTGATGGAGAGGAAGCATATCTTCATAAATCTCATAAAGAGTATCTATAAGTTTCTCACCATCTGTTATAAGTTTTGGGTCAAGTGTTTTAAATGTTGCCATCCCTTTGTAGAGACTCATATCGGCATTTGACATATCTTTGTTAAATGCTCTCGGGTAACGTTTATACCCTTTTTCTAAATGAGTATAGCCTTTGCCTTTAGCCTTGATAACATCAAGTATATCTACAAGCTCTTGGCGTTTAGCATCATCTAAAATATACCCTCTAAAAGCATCTAACATAGGCTTTTCAAACCATCTCACACCAACTGCCACCATAAGTTCATCAGGTGAAAAGTGCATATAAAACGATGAACTCTGCATTCGTTTACTATTTCCCTGCCAAAATATCACACCGATTCGCTCTTTTATAGGCATCTTATTTGCACCCATTCTACGAGTGTCTCGGTAAATTCTATAGAGGGATTTGTTGATTTTTGGTTCGGCGTTTATAGTGGGGACTAAGGCTTGAAGATGTTCTCCCATCTCTACGACAAAGTCGCGAGAAGGGTTTAAGATGTAAGTTTCGTACTCTGATTTATGAGCAGCGAACCACTCTTTGTTGTTGTTTGTTTTTATCTTTTTTAAAAAGCCGAGTGCTTTTTTATGGAAGCCTGTAAACGCCATATAGAAAAACCTATACGATTTTTCTATTTCTAAATGCCAATAGAATTACTATGGCTAAGATAGAGTAACTTACAGGAACAAAGTCAGGAATAGGAACAGGATCACCTTTAGCATAAGAGTGCATACCTGCAAGGTAGTAGTTCACTCCGAAGTATGTCATAAGTACTGATGTAAACGAAAGAAGTGAGATAACAGCATAGTTAAACTCACTATAGATAGACTTAATAAAACGAAGGTGAACGACAACAGCATAGACTAAAATAGTCACAAGTGCCCATGTCTCTTTAGGATCCCAACCCCAGTAACGTCCCCAAGACTCATTTGCCCAAACGCCACCAAGAAAGTTACCAATAGTTAGGAGAACAAGACCAGCCATAAGACTCATCTCATTAATGGCGTTTAACTCTTTAATAGAGTTTATGATTTGAAACTTATTATTTTCAGTTTTTATAATGAAAAGAATAACAGTTATAAATCCAAGAAGTGCTCCAAGACCTAAGAAACCATAAGAGGCTGTAATCATACTCACATGGATAGAGAGCCAGTAAGAGTTTAGAACAGGTACAAGGTTTGTTACTTGTGGATTCATCCAGCTAAGGTGTGCTACAAAAAGAATAAGCCCCGCAAGTATAGATGTAGAAGCTAGAGTTATTGGTGAGCGTTTGGAGAAGATAAACCCAGCAAGAACTGTTGCCCACGCGATGTAAGTCATAGACTCAAAACCATTACTCCAAGGGGCATGACCTGAGATGTACCAACGAAGGGCAAGTCCCATAGTATGTGCTATAAAGAAAAGCACAAGAAGAGAGAGTGATGCTCTCGTTATAAAAACCATTTTGATTTTAGGATATATGATTTTTGCAAAACTTACAAAAAGAAGAACAAATCCCATGATGAAATATAACGGCCATAAGATCTCAAATACATTTGAGTTATTGTAAAAAATCTCAGCTTTTATCTTCTTAGAACTAGGATAGACTGCTGCACCATACTTTTTCTGATATGCAGCTATTTTTTCTAAGGCTGCATCACTTTTAGACCATGAACCACTTTTTAGTGCGTCGTCTACACTTGTAAAATAAGCAACTGCATCTGTACGAACTGTTTTAGAAGCTTCTGGTGGAAAATTTTGAAGTGCTTCGATTGTTGCTAACCATTTGTTTGTAGCATCATCTGGAAATGGCCACATTTTTAAAAGTGAACCTGTGAAAACCATATAGGCTACATTTACTTT
>Ga0256826_1002311_pt1 | contig 11661 bp, 11 predicted proteins | sample CV79metaG_FD_185975 | JGI IMG/M metagenome (GOLD analysis project Ga0256826, IMG submission 185975) | Hydrothermal vent microbial communities from East Pacific Rise, Pacific Ocean - CV79 | ecosystem: Environmental > Aquatic > Marine > Hydrothermal vents | place: Pacific Ocean: East Pacific Rise... | reverse complement strand
CAATAAATTCAACGCCAGCGATGTGACTTAGATGTTCCATGGCAACTTTGGGAACAATGGCACGTTTCAATAATCCTTGCTCTTTTAACGATAGAATAATAGGAAATAGGGTTGAACTGGATTTAACTTTTCCATCCAATCCTAACTCTCCAAAAACAAAAAGATTTTCTTCTTCTATCTCTTTTTTATTTAAAGCATTTAGCAGCGCAATGGAAAGGTCAAAATGGGTTCCCGATTTTTTTAAGTCAGAAGGGCTTAGATTTATGGTGATTTTTAGTGGTGGGAAAATGAAGTCGTTGGTTAACAGAGCAGATTTAACACGCTCTTTTGCTTCTTGAATATCAGAACTTGCAAGTCCTACAACAGAAAACCCAGGGAGACCTTTTGTAAAAGTGGCTTCAACTTCTATGGTTTTTGCTGTAAGTCCATCCAAGGTAGCACAGGTCAAATGATTAACAATGGCTTTTTTCTTTGATTTCTGGTCTCTTTTTTGTTTTGGTGGAAGATTACCACTATGATTATTTTCGCTCATGATTGTATTATCACATAAAAAAATAAAAATTGTTAAAAATATGTCAAATTGTAATGTTTTTTGGCAGTCTCTATTTAAAGGGAGGAATTATTTTAAAATAATCTTAAAAGTTAAAATAGATATTCTGTATATCTTTGGAATAAATGCTATAATCTTTTCAATTAAAATAAGGTCAATTAATATGTTATTTAAATACAAAGGTATGACAAAACAAGGTAAAAGTGCCAAAGGAAGTATTGAAGCCTCAACAATGGATGAGGCAAAACAGAAACTGAAAGCACAGGGAATATATTATCAAGATATATCTGAGACAGCTCAGATTACCATGAAAAACTTTTCACAACGTGAAATGCCTGGTCCTCTTCTCTCTTCTTTTGCTAAAGAGCTTTCTTCTTATTTAAACTCAGGTATGGCAGTATTAACAGCTATTAAGCTTATTGAAGGACAGCATAAAAAAGAGAAAAAATATGCATCTTTTCTTGCTTCTTTGCGAACCATGATTGAAGAAGGAAAATCTCTTTACCATGCTTTGGGGTCACAATCGGTCTACTCTATGCCAGATTTCTTTTTACAGAGTATTAACGTAGCTGGACAGAGTGGTAAGATGGTTCCCGTACTCATTCAGATGGGAAGCTTTTTCTCCTCTCAAGCTAAGGTAAAAAAACAAGTTGGAAATGCCATGGCATATCCTCTTTTCATTTTTATTGTTGCTATTGGTATGACAGGATTCCTTATTGCCTTTGTTGTTCCAAAGATTACAGGAATTTTTAAAGATACAGGGCAAGAGTTACCTGACATTACAAAGTTCGTTTTAGGGGTAAGTGACTTTTTATCTGCTAACTATATTGTTTTAATTTTAGGTTTTGTAGCATTAATCATTGGTTTTAAATCAGCCTATAAATACTCGTATGCTTTTAAAAAATCTTATGATGGTTTTATGTTGAAAGTACCTGTCATTGGTGAACTGATTCAAAATCATGAGTTGGGTCGCTTCTCTTATATTTTAGCACTTATGCTTGACTCTGGTGTTTCGTATGCACATGCTGTAAAACTTGCAACGACTACGTTTTCTAATGCAGCTTTAAAAGAGAGTTTTGAGTTGGCTTCAGAAAGAGTTATTGAGGGAAATAAACTTTCACACTCATTACAACGAGGGAAAGGAGTTTTGCCTAAGCGTAACTTTATGCAAGCCTTAGCCTTGGGTGAAGAGTCGAGTGAGGTGGCAAGTATCTTAAGTAATATTGCTGAACTTTATCGTGAAGAAAATGACGATAGATTAAAACTTCTATTGAGTCTACTTGAACCATTTATGATGCTTTTTATTGGTGGAGTTGTTGGGGTAATTGTCTCAGCAATGTTACTACCAATCTTCTCAATGAATTTAGGCGCTTCATAATATTAGCCATTTTTGGCTACAATCTCCTACTTAAAAGTGAGTAGGAGTCTTGTCCAATGGCAAAAAAACAACGTTTTAGAGATACAAAGCAGAATAGGGCGACAACATCGTCAGTGAAAGATAGCGTCGAAAAACCAGCCATTCCCTTCGCGTCAAATGCTGTTAGAGCAAAGGCATTTCTAACCGATGTTTTTATGTTACTGATGCCAATTATGTACTTTGTCATCTATGTTGTTATGGGTGGACTTGAAGAAGCTTCTCATGCAAAATTACTGACATGGGCTTATGCACTGTTACCTTTCTTGTTGATTCTGACAATTTTTATGCTTAAAGATAATGGACGTACTCCAGGTTCAAGAGCACAAGGGCTAAAGGTTATTGAGTTTCATTCTTTAAACAAACCTTCTCTTTTTTCTATTGTTTTTAGAAATCTTACGCTTCTGTTAACCCTTTTTGTTCCTTTTTTTTGGTTCTTCCCTTTTTTTAGAAAAGACAATCAAACACTACATGATATCTTAAGTGCAACTTGTGTTATAGTTGATACAGAACCTCCGAAAAATTTGGTGTTAAAACCTAAATAATGCATAGTATTCTTGCACTCTTTTATTTTGCTTATTTTGCGTTGGTTGGTATTTATGTTATGTTTATGCCAACAGCTTTGATTGGTTTTGGATATTCTAAACTAGAGATAGGTATTGTTTATTCAGCAGCACCTTTTATGCGTTTTTTATTGCCATTTATTTTTAAATATTATATTGAATTAACACATAAAGTATATATCGTTGCATTAATTTTTACTTTTTTGTCAGCCGTACTTTTTTTGGGAAGCGTAAATGATTTTTCCAGTCATCTTTTAGCCAATCTTTTATTTGGTGGCGCAATGGGTATTGTTTTACCTTTTGTTGAAACCATTGCTCTGCAACAGCTTTCTAAAACAGTTTATGGGAAAATTCGTCTCTGGGGTTCTGTTGGTTTTATTCTTATTGCATTATGGTTTGGGGAGGTTGCCGTTTCAGCTAATGGAACAATCTATTACTTAATTGCAATGGGTTTTTTGACCTTGATTTTTGGTTATTTTGTTTTACAGTTTGATGAAAATCATAAAAATATACAAGAAGATGATGACAAGTCATTCTCTTTAAAAAAATATTGGGCATTTTGGACAAGTGTTTTTTTAATGCAAGTTGCGTTTGGGGGTTTCTATACATTTTTCACCATTTATGAAGTGGCACAAGGTGTAAGTACACAGGTTATCTCTTACCTTTGGACTTTTGGGGTTATATGTGAAATTATAATGCTCTATTTTCAAGGAGCACTCTTAGAGAGAAATCTTTTAACCATTCTAAAGGCTGCAACGCTCATTACAGCCTTTAGATGGCTTTTACTCTACTTGTACCCTTCTTCTTTAGAGATAACCTTTCTAAGTCAATCCTTACATGCTATAAGCTTTGCTTTGTATCATACTGCAGCCATTACTTATGTTTTCTCTTTATATACACAAAAAAGATTGGCGCAACAATTTTTCTTAGGTATTTCTTTTGGATTAGGTGGTTCAGTAGGAGCTTATTTATCAGGTTATGTTTACGATAATAAGTTTTATGGAGAGTATCTTTTTTTGGTTGAATCGTTTATAACGTTTGGAGCATTTCTAATGTTGTTGGTTCATACTAAACGTAAGAACCAACTTTGAAACTTATTTGCTTTCAATTCCAGCAGCCAAATTTTTAGCTTGTGCAACCCAGTTTTCTCTTTTTATTCTACCTGGGAAAGACATGGAGTTGTCGAGCCATGTAATCTCTTCGCTTGAAAGGTTTGCAATTTGGTCAAAATGGTAAATACCCGTTTTATTTAGTAGTTCCTCTAAAATATTTCCAACACCTTTGATACGTTGTAAGTCATCCTTCTTCCCTTCTCTAGCTTCTTTTAGTAGAGTAGGTTGTGCTCCAACTTCTTTAGCTGAACTTTCATTTACCTCTTTGTTTTGTTGGTCAATGTGTAGTTCATGTGAGCCTTCTGTTCCTTTATTACAGTTACTTTGTTTAGCACAGCCAGATTTACCCATGAGGTATCCAATGATTCCACCAATTAATGCAGCCAAAATAAGGCAAATGATGATTTGTGATGCAACTTCAAACATGTTATTCTCCTATGATTTTAAATTCAACACGACGGTTTAATTGTCGATTCTCTTCAGTATCGTTAGATACAAGTGCTTGTGTCTCTCCATATCCTACAGCTTTTAATCTTGATGAATCAATGCCCATTTCAATTAATCGCTTTTTAACGCTGTCTACTCTACTTTGAGATAAGTTTAGATTGTATGCATCCTCTCCTGAACTATCAGTATGTCCAGCAATCTCAACATGTACAGTAGGGTGTTCTTTTAAAATAGAGGCAATATGACTAATGGTATTTAAACTTTTTTCTGTAAGTGTTGCTTTGTTAAGTTCAAAATTAATGTTTTCTAAGTCAATGACTTTTTTGATTTCAGCTTCAAGTTCAATAACCTCTTTTTGGGCTTGTTCTTGAGCAGCTTCAACCATTGCCTGTGCTTTAAGTACTTCTTTTTCATCAGCTGCTAACTCTTCAGGTGTTGGTTCGGGAATAATTACTTTTGTATTGTTAACATAGGCAATACCACTTGCTTGAAGTGCTGTTTCCATTTTTGATTTTGCTTCTTCACTTGGAACAATGCCATCAATAGTTAAAGTTTTATTGTTGTACTCAATAAAACCTTCTGAATAGTTCTCTTTAAAAGGTATTATTAGGGTATTGGTTATTGTAATTATTTTTGTATTAGGTATAAGCATAGGGTCTAGTTCAATTGCTTGCTCTAAATTATTACTTTCTAATGCATTTATGAGTTCATCAGATTCTATAGAAGTATGAAAAACACCTTTTACTGTTAGTTGTTCATTTTGTTTAGTAATTTTAAAATGTATTGGATTTTTTGGAACGTAAATTACTTTTGTATTGTTAATGCTAGGTATGGTAGAATTTGCAAGTAGTGTACTTATGGCATCTCTATCAGCACTATTATTGACCGTACCTTTAACGGTGATTTTATTGTTATTATAAGTAATAGAACCATTAATGTATTTATTGTGAAAAATAGGAATTAAGCGTTCCGTTAATACAATAACATTTGTTTGTTCTCTTAATTGGTCATTTACTTTACTGAGGTCAGTTAACTCATTAATACCTAATGCTGCATGTAGTTTCTCAATATTTTCTTTCTTAGAAAAATTTCCACTAAGTTCAAAGTCATTTTTATCTTTTTGAAGATTAAAATTAATGGCTGGACTAGGTTTTATTGGAGTTACTACCTGAGCAATGTTATTTGCAGTTAAGACTCTATTTTTCGCTATATTATCACTATGATACCATGTACATAATAGGATTAATAAAAGCAATAAAAAGAGTAAAATTGCAATTAATTTGTTTCGATTCATCTCTTCTCCTTCTAACAAAATATGATTTTAAAAGAACTAAAATCATTCTATTATATAAAGTTATGGATAAAGTTTACTTAAAATAACCTTTTTTTATGAATAAGAGTTGAAAAATGAATAAAATTATAATATTATTTTATGTTTTTATTTATGATGTATTTTTAAGGAGAGAAACCCTACTTTTGTTTAGTAGGGTTGTTAAATTATGCCATAAAGACAACAGGAGTAATAATAGGGTAACGTCTTTTCGTTCTTACTATAAATTTACGTACAATTCCAGCGATTTCATCTTGAATTGCTTTTGGAGTAGCTACTTGCTTCTCTTCTGCATTAATAAGGAAAGTATCAATAATATTTTCAATTTCATGTCCAAAACGTTTGTCTTCTTTGTTGGGAACCAATCCAGAAGAGCTAATGACAGCTTTGCCAACAAGTTTTTTTGTAGATTTATTAATTTGCATTGCAATATTAACAATACCATCAGCTGAGAGCTTTTGTCTATCTTCAACAACATCAGCTTTAATCTCTTTGTTGTTTTGGTTATCAATAAAGCTCTTACCTGTTTTAACTGTTTTTACTTTTTTAAGATATTTTGTTGTAATCTCAATCTGGTCACCATCACTCATAAGTAAAATGTTTCTTGGGTCTACACCACAGTCAATAGCTGTTTTAGAGTGTTTATGAATATGGTTATATTCACCATGAACAGGTAAGAAGAACTTTGGCTGAACCAATCGTAAAATTAACTGTTGCTCTCCTTTTGACGCATGACCTGAAACGTGAATGTTTTCAAAGTCTTTATATCTTACCGTTACACCAGCTTTTACAAGTTTATTCATAAGTGATGAAACAGAACCCTCATTTCCTGGAATAGCATGTGCAGAAATAATAATGGTGTCACTTGGTTTCAACTTAACATGTCTGTGTTCATTTGCAGCCATTCTTGAGAGTGCAGCCATTGCTTCACCTTGAGAACCTGTTGTTACAACAAGTACTTGATCTTCTGCATATTTTTGTACTTCATGTGCTTCAATAAAGTGTTTGTCAGACAAATCAACATATCCTAGTCTTCTTGTGGTCTCAATGTTACGCTCCATAGAACGTCCAATAACACAAATTTTTCTACCAGCTGCAATTCCTCTTTCCATTGCTTGGTAAACACGGTGCGTGTTTGAAGAGAAAGTAGACATGATTACCCGACCTTTTGCGAGGTCAAATAGGGTGTCAAATGTTTTACCAACAACAGCTTCAGACTTTGTGTACCCTGGGTTATGAGAGTTGGTACTGTCAGAGAAAAGACAAAGTACCCCTTTTGCTCCATAATGAGCAAAACGTTGTAAGTCCATAGTTTGGTTGTCAATTGGTGTATGGTCTACTTTAAAGTCAGCTGTATGAATGAATGTACCAACTTTAGATTCAATTGCCAATGAACAAGCATCAATAATAGAGTGTGTGTTGTGCATCCACTCTAGTTTAAAGCTACCAATGTCATATTGTTTTCTTTTGGTTACATAGTTGAAAAGTTTTACACAGTCCATAAGTCCGTGTTCTTGAAATTTATTTTCAATCATTGCTAAAGCAAGAGGTGTTCCCCAAATTGGGAACTGTAGCTCTTTAAATAAATAAGGTACTGCACCAATATGATCTTCGTGAGCATGGGTAATGATAACAGCTACGATTTTGTCTTTAATAGCATGTAAGTAAGAAAAGTCAGGTACTAAAATGTCAACACCGTGCATGGTTTCATCTGGGAATGACATACCTACATCAATAATAAATGCAGACTCGTCATCTTCCATGACAGCCATGTTCCCACCAATTTCACCAAGACCACCCAGTGGAGTAAATCTTACTTTATTTTTGTTGTCCATGTTAATTTGTTTCCATGGGTTCATTCTTGCATCATTTACAGCATCATTTTCAGCAATAGAAGCTTTCATTGCTTCACTCATTGGTCCTGGAACAAATTTCTTAGGTCGTCTTCCACCACCACCGTTACGGTTTGGTTTTTTATTTCCATTTTTATTGTGCGCAGGTTTGTTCGCATTAGGCTTAGCATTTTTATTTTGGTTGTTGTGCTGAGGTTTTTTTGTTTGAGTTTTATGGTTAGCATTGCGTTTTTGTTCTTTTTTGTTCCCATCTACGTCGTTGTCTGCAACAATAACATTACCATTTACTTCGGTTTTCTCTTTAACTACATTGCCATTTGCTGGTTGAGCATTTGTCTTTGGTCTTCTATGAGGATTTCCAGCTCTTTTTGGTCTGTCTGGACGGTCTCTTCTTGGTTTGTTTTCAGCTGGTGTATTATTTTCTTGATTTTTCTTTTCTTGATTCTCGTTTTGATTTTGCATCTATATTATCCTTGTGTAATTCAGTATATAAGTGATGATACATAGATGTCTCAGCTTCATGAGGTCTGATAGTAAGACTAACTTCCAATGCTTGGAGTTCTGCTTCAACTTTATCTTTGTCATAATGAGTACTAAGGTTTTTAGAGAGTTTTTTTCTTGGTTGCTTAAATGCAACCTTTAAAAAGTCTTCAAAATCCTTATTGTCCTCAGAACGATTTTTTCGTATTAAAAGAATAGAGGAGGTTACTTTTGGTGGAGGAACAAAGTTCTCTGCACCTACATCGAAAAGCAGTTCACCAAACCCAACGGTTTGAGTGAGAACAGAAAGTCCTGAAAAAGCTTTTTGCCCTGCTTCTGCTGAAAATTTTTCAGCAACCTCTTTTTGAACCATAACCAGTACCGACTGGCAGCGTTCATCTTTTAATGCTTTTAAGATAATATTGGTGGCAATATAATAGGGTAAGTTGGCTACAAGATGATAATCTTCATCTAGTAACTTATTGTCTCCCCAACGCTCAAGCACATCTCCACAGTTAATTGTTAGTGTTGCAGTGTGGATTGCTTCACTAAAAGTATTTTGGAGATGCTCACATAATCTTTTATCAACCTCAAATGCTGTGACATTTCGAGCTAAAATTAGCTCTTTGGTTAAATCACCTAAGCCAGGCCCAATTTCTGCAACTCTTAGGTTGTCGTTGGGAATCGATTGGATGATCCGTTTTATAATAGCGTCATTTTTTAAAAAGTTTTGTCCAAACCTTTTATTTGCAAATTCTGATAGGTTTTCAATTTTATTCATTTTACACAATTCTTACTTAAGATTTAGTTTATATAGGTATATACTTATCTATATTAACAATTTTGATATAATTTTACCATAAAAAATCATTTTTTGGTTTGTAAGGAACAGATGTGGAATATTTTGCAAAACGGATTATACCTTGCCTAGACGTTGATAATGGTCGTGTGGTTAAAGGTGTAAACTTTGTGGGACTAAGAGATGCAGGTGACCCTGTAGAAGTGGCAAAGCGTTACAACATTGAAGGTGCAGATGAGATTACCTTTTTAGACATTGGGGCAACCCATGAAGGACGAGCAACCATTGTTGATGTTGTCAAAGAAGTTGCTAAAGAAGTTTTTATACCGTTAACAGTTGGTGGAGGAATTAGAGAGTTAAATGACATCTACAAACTTTTAAACGTAGGTTGTGACAAAGTGAGCATAAACTCTGCTGCCATTAAAAGACCAGGGTTCATTAACGAAGGTGCAAAGCGTTTTGGCTCACAATGTATTGTTGTGGCAATAGATGCAAAAAAAGTAGCGCCTAACAAATGGAACATCTTTACGCATGGTGGAAGAAACGACACAGGTATTGATGCTATTGAGTGGGCAAAAGAGTCTTACGAAAGAGGAGCTGGTGAATTGCTCATTACTTCAATGGACTCAGACGGGACTAAAGCAGGTTTTGCCAATGACTTGAACTCTCGCATTGCTGAGGTAGTAAACATCCCTATTATTGCATCTGGTGGTGCTGGAACAATGGAACACATGAAAGAGGCTTTTACTAAAGGAAATGCAGACGCAGCTTTGGCAGCTTCTATTTTTCACTTTAGAGAGATTGACATTATGGATTTAAAACATTACTTACGTGATGAAAAAATCCCAGTGAGAATATAAGATGTTTATTTGTGCAGGTGAAAGTGAAACTTTTGATTTCGCAAAACCAATGGGAATAGGTATGATTGACATGGCTGTAAATCTCACACGATATTTAGAAAAAGAGAAACCAGATTTCCTTATGTTTGTAGGGTCAGCTGGTTCTTACGGTAAGCATAATATTTTTGACATAGTGCAAACAAAAACAGCAACCAATATTGAAAATGGATTTTTTAATGCCAAGGCTTACACACCTATTGACAATATGGTGTCAGCTTCAGAAGATGTTTCACGTGAAACAATTGTCAACTCATCTAACTACATTACGACTGACAGAAGTTTGTCAAAGCAGTACTTAGAAAAGGGTATGAGCCTAGAGAACATGGAGTTCTTTGCAGTACTTAAAGTTGCCAAACTTTTTAACATTCCTGTTGCTGGTTTATTTATTGTGACAAATTACTGTAATGCAAATGCACACAAAGATTTTTTAGATAATCATAAAGAAGCAATGGCACGATTGACAGCTTACGTTCGTAAGGACAATGCTCCAGCAGTTGTCCAAGATACACCAAAAAATGATGATGAATTTCCAGATTATCAATTTCCGTAGGGTCTGTTCACCGACCAACAATTGATATATTAAATTATTAAAAAAGAAAGAACCCAATATGAGAACCGAACCAAAACAATGCATACAAGACTATACAAGAGAAGAGTTGTCACAGCTCATTAAACCCTCATTTCGAGCCAAACAAGTTTATTCGTGGTTGTACCATAAATATGTAAACTCCTTTGATGAGATGAAGAACTTACCCCAAGCGTTAAAAGATGAACTGAAAGAGAAATATCGAATACAACCTTTGAAGATGATACGTAAAGAGCAAAGTAAAGATGGAAGTACCAAGTATCTGTTTGAGTTAGAAGATGGTAACACAGTAGAGACTGTACTGCTCCTAATGAAGAAGAAACAGTTTAACGAAGATGGTTCTGTAAAGCAACAAGAGAAGTACACGGTTTGTATCTCTTGTCAGGTTGGATGTAAAGTTGGTTGTTCATTTTGTCTAACTGCAAAGAGTGGATTTATTGCAAACTTGACAGCAGGTGAGATTGTAGAACAGATACGATTGATTAAACAAGACAACAATATTGACGCTAACCGAAGACTTAATATTGTTTACATGGGAATGGGTGAACCCTTAGATAACCTAGGTCCAGTTAGTCAATCGTCTCGTGTTTTTGCTGACCCAGATGGCATGGCAATTGCTCCTCATAGACAAACCATTTCAACCTCAGGACTGAGTACAAAAATTGTCAAATTGGGTAAACTTGAACTGGGTGTAAACTTGGCAATCTCTTTACATGCTGTTGACGATGAGTTACGAGAACAGTTAATGCCTATTAACAAAGCCTACAACATTCAGTCAATTATTGACGCAGTAAAAGAGTTTCCTGTCAACGACAGAAAGAGGGTAATGTTTGAGTACCTTGTCATAAAAGATGTCAATGACTCAATGGATGCTGCAAAGAAACTCTTGTCACTACTTAACGGCATTAAGTCAAAAGTAAACTTGATTTACTTTAACCCTTATGGGGGAACAGAGTTTAAGCGACCTGACGAGAAACAGATGAAAGCATTTCAAGAGTATTTAACCAAACATGGTTTACACTGTACCATTCGTGAGTCAAAAGGGCTTGACATCTCTGCAGCTTGTGGACAATTACGTGATAATGAATTGGAGGAAAACTAAATGAGTATGATTGACATGTCATTGATTGGCTTTATAATACTGGTTGTGATTGGATCAGCTATTGGTGTTTACAAAGCTTTACATGAAGATGATTAAATAGTGTAGGGGCGACCTCAGTGTCTGCCCTTTATTTAAAAAATAACCTCTCATCCTTTCCACAAATCTCTCTTTTAGCTTCAACAAAATCAACTTTAGAATAAATAGAATAGTTAGCTCCATATGGAAAATGTAAAGCATTTGCATGGAGTAGGAGACGGGTCGCACCTGTTGCTTTAAACCGTTCTTCGTCTGTAATGGTTCCATCTAAGTACGCATCAGAAGCTTCAAAAGATGTCCCGTAAATAGGGTCTCCAAGTATGGGATGTTTCACGTGAAACAAATGTAAACGTATTTGATGCAATCTTCCTGTCAATGGTTTACACTCGACTAATGTTGTGTCTAGCTCTTCATCGTAGTATAGGGGGATGAAGTCTGTTTTTGCAACCTTCCCTTCTTCGCATACTTCTACTTTATGTTTATTTTTACT
>Ga0256826_1002310_pt1 | contig 11666 bp, 11 predicted proteins | sample CV79metaG_FD_185975 | JGI IMG/M metagenome (GOLD analysis project Ga0256826, IMG submission 185975) | Hydrothermal vent microbial communities from East Pacific Rise, Pacific Ocean - CV79 | ecosystem: Environmental > Aquatic > Marine > Hydrothermal vents | place: Pacific Ocean: East Pacific Rise... | reverse complement strand
AGATGTTGACCAAATTTAAATTTACAAGATATATCATCAGCAACAAGTTTGTAAACGGCTGTAGCCTTAAGAGCTTTATCATAAACATCATCACTAAATGGTCTATAGCTACCTTTGGGTTGAAGCTTTTTCATAAGTGCTTCAAACATTACTATCTTCTCTTTTTTCTCTTCTACAATCTCTATTATTCCATCTATACTTATAGACTTAAAAAACTGTGTTGCAGGACAAGCTAAACCATCATTACTGCTAAAATCTGAATCAATAAGTGAATGATTTTCTACTACAGAGAAAGAGGCTTTTTGATTTTTAGAGAGCATCTTCATTTTTCTGTTTTTTAATGCTCCGTGGAAGTAGATAGTATCTTCTATACGCACAAAATTTAGTGGGACAGCGTAAGGGGTATTATCAACACTTAGAGCAAGAGTTCCATACTCTGCTTTATCTAAGATTTCATTGATTATGGATTTATCTTCTATTTTGAAATGTGGGTTCATATTTAGCTCCAATATAATTTTTGTGCTATTATACAACCCAAAGTGTCCCTATGTAAAGATACAAAATATTTTTATTTTATGGGGTTAGATTTATTTGAGACTTTATTTTTCAAATATTTTTTTAGTACAAAAAACCAAACAACCAAAGAGGAATCTTATTTCCAAATCCAACCTCTATATCATCAGCTACCACATAAGAGTTAGAAATATCTTTTATCTGTCTGAAACTCTTATTTTTTCCACCCACTTCAAACAGATACTTATCATCTATTAAAAAATCTCCTTTTAGAGGAATGGAAACATCATAACTTAATTGTAATTGATTGGCAAAAAAGCTCTCTCTTACTGTGCCTATTTTAGACTCTTTACAATAGGCATAGTTCAAATTTGGATTATTTAGATAAATTTTATCAGGCTTCAGAAAGATATTATCCCCCTTGGTTTTAGAACGCAATATATTCAAAATTTTTCCACGGTGTAGGTAGTTCATATATAAATAGAGTGTGTCTCTATCTGTTCCAATCTTGGCACTTAGCTCTTTGATATTGATTTTAAATGGTTCAGATTGACAAATAAGCGTAACCAATTTTTTTAAATTGATAATACTCTCATATCGAATGCTAAAAATAGAAGGAATATCGGTCTCTATTACTGTATTGATAGTCTCTTTGAGTTTAATACTATAGGTAGTTTTCTCTTGAAAATAGAAAGGATAAAAACCATATTGCAGATACTCTTTCCAATGCTCCAAAGGGTTAAGCTCTTTTTTAATTACATAACCAATCTCTAAATGGTTCTCTAATATCTCTTCTAAACTATAACTTTTAAGCTCAATACCCAACTTAACCTCTAAAAACTCTCGATAAGATAACCCATTCATCCGATACATTACAGCTCGTCTACTCAAATCAGCTTTTGCATGTTCCAACTCTATGGCAGACGAACCCGAAAAGATAACCTTTAGACTCAACATATCATAAATCTGTTTTAGTTCTCTCTCGAAATTTTTATATTTATGTATCTCATCAATAGCCAAAATCTCCCCACCCAGAGCCGAAAATATTTTAGCTATCTCTAACAAAGAACTCTCCAACACCTCAAAACTATCAGCAGAGATATAAAGCTTTTTATACAGAGGAATCTCTAAACTCTCTAAATATTGTAAAATATAAGTTGTCTTCCCCACACCTCTTGCTCCAACAATACCTATAAGCTTATCATTATGGTTAATCTCTTGCCATATATAGCGTCTGTAGTTGATTTTTTGATTCTCTAAATATTGTAAAAAGTTTTGGTGCAGTTGTTCTATCATGCTTTTATCCTTTACTTGAATAGAAAATTATAGCATTTTTTAGGTTACAACTGAACTTTTTCTGTTTTTATTTAGGTTTTAGATTATTTTATTAAGAAAAAAGCGACAAAGTCGCGTAGGTCGTAGTGCCTCACTACGACATTGGTTGGTATAAAAGGAAAGTGCTTGTTTTAATGATTTTCAACTTTGACTCTAATAGTTAACCTGTCGAGCCAAAGCCCCATCAAGCAAAGCAGGATATAATCTTACTTCTTTATCAATATTTTCAGATAACTTATCTCTTGCTACCTCTAACTCATATCTATTTTGAAGATTCATCCAAAACTCTGCACTATTTCCAAAAAACTTAGACAATCGTAAAGCAGTATCTGCTGTAATGGCTCTTTTTCTGTTCACAATCTCATTTATTCTTCAAGGAGTAACATGCAGTGCTTTAGCCAAAGCGTTTTGACTAATACTCCTCTAAAAGTATCTCTCCTGCGTGTATTGGTTCTATTTTATTCATTTTTTACTCCTAATGAACCCTCTTCCCATGTAAAACAGATTCTAAATTGTTTGTTAACTCTAATGCTATATTGATCTCTAATCTATTGGCAGGAGGAATTCTAAGGTCATCTATATCTATCGCCGAACCTATCATTAAAAGTTTTCTATAAGCCACTCTTTAAATATAAAGTAAAAATAAGTTATTAATCCTCTCCATTAATAAGCACATCACTATCCAATAAAAAGAGTGAATTATTAACCACACTATCGCCCTCTTTTAAGCCCGAGAGTATCTCAAATTGATTCACGCTAATGCGTTTGGCTTCAATTCGTTTACTTTTGTACTCTCCCTCATATTCACTAGGAACAAAGACCAGATGTTTGCTTCCTTTGGTTACTACAGCTGTATTTGGCAGAACCAACTTGTTTTTCTGAGATTTTATATTTTTAATGGTGGCATAAGAGTTGGGTTGAATCTTTAAACTTTTATTTTTTAATGTCACTCTAAAATCTATGGTTTTATTGACAGGGTCAACGAAAGGGTAGATAAAATCTATGCTAGCATGGTGTACTTTTGTAGAGCCAGAGAGGGTAATCTCTACCTTTTGACCCTTTTGAATAAATGCTCGGTCTTCTTCATAGGCTTTTCCTTCTACCCAAACCGTAGAGAGGTCTGCCACTTTGTAAACCACCATTCCACGCTTGACAGCAGAGCCTTCGGTTACCTTTTTCTCTACCACAATACCTGAATAAGGCGAGTAAAAAGGAAGATATTTAAAGGCTCTATTTTTTCGTTTAATCTTTTGTATATTTTGTGCTGTTACATCATAAAGTTTTAACTTGGTCTCCAAGTTTTTAGCCAAAGCAGGACTAAAACGTTTGGCACTCAACAGCTCGATTTGTGCTTTGTAAATATCGGGGCTATAGAAATCAAAAAGCTTTTTTCCTTTGGTCACTTGGTCATAGATATTGGGTGCTGTTAGATTTTTTATAAAACCATCTTGGGTTAGAGCAATGGTATAAATTTTATCATCGGCTATCTTAACATAACCGTTATAGGTTTTTACCTCTTCTACCTTTTGGCTTTGTACCTCAATCGTTTTGACATTAAAAAGTTGCTCTACAGTTATGGCGTGAAGCGAAACTAAAAAGGGTAAAAGTATCCATATTTTTCTCATTGTGTGACTCCTAATAGTTGGTCTATCTGATTTTCACTTAAGGCGATTGCCAACTCTTTTTTACTCATCTTTAGGCGATTATTAACCCTTTGGCTAAAAAGTTCATAGTAGTGAACCAATGAACCACCCAAGGCCAATTGCGATTTGGCATTGGCAATGAGTTGATTTATCTTAACCCCACTCTGCTTTAAAATCTTTAGCTCATCATACAGGGATTGAAGCTGATGAAAGGTTATCTTTAACCCCTGCTCTAACTGGGTCTTGGTCTGCTCATAAGTGATGTTTTCAATATTTGATTTTCTCATCGCTTGGGCTGTTTGGTTTGACTGCTTTTTATGAATATACAGGGGGAATGAGACAGTTACAGAAACATAATCATTTCTATCAAAACGCTGATAGTAACCACCTGTTACAGTAAAATCGGTCTGCTCTTTGGCACGAGCCAACTCTATATTTTTATTGGCTACACTTTTTAGAGCATCTCTTAATTTTAATTCAGGACTGTTCATCTCTAACAGAGGCAAAAGTTTATTTAAACTTTTACGATGATAGCCTTTTAATACAAGCTCATCTGAAAAACCATCTATCTGTAGGTTTCCAATCAGAGCGATACGCTCTTTGGCTACCTCAATATTTTTGAGCCAAACCTCTCGTTGGAGCTGATAGGATTGTTGAAGCAGTTGCGTTTTAATATATCGTTCAACGCTATTCTTTTCAATAGCAGAGAGATTAATAAGTAGGTTCAAAGGAGTCTTTAAAAAAGTAATATACTTATCTAAAATTGTTAAACTTCTCTTGGCATAATGTGCCTCAATAAACGCCTTACGCACACCAAAGGCGATATTGGTATTTAAAACTTCTCGTTTTGCCTCTATGACCTCTAACTTCTCTCGTTCAACATCCGAAGCTATCTCTAAACGGTTATTCAGAGGAATGGCTTGTGAAAGAGAGACAAACTGATTCTGCATCGCTTCAATGTTTCGACTAAGTGGTTGAACGGCTTGAACATCATTTATCCCAGCTTTTAAAACAGGGTCTGCCCAAGCCCCTACTATGTCAACTTGACGGCGAATAATTTCCGATTCTTCTTGCAAAATCTGAACTTGATAGTTGTTTTGAATGCTGTAGTCGATGCTCTCTTGAAGCGTTTGAGCATAAAGAGAGAGAGAAAAGAAAAAAGGCAAAAATATGGTTTTTTGATTCATAATATACTCCATTGGTAGGTTCGATTTTATCGAACACACTATTATTTCGTTCGATAAAATCGAACCTACAAAGCGTTTTGTTACAGTATCACAGAAGAAGAGTATTTATACTTTTTGCCATCTTTTTCTACAAAAACCTTAATCTGCCATGTTCCACCCATAGAGAAGTTTATATTGCCATTGTAAATATCGCCGTTGGCATGCATACTTTGAATATCTTCCATATAAGGCATTCCTGGCATCTCTGGCATAAATATCTTAAAATCTACTTTAGCACCGTTAACAACCTTACCATGGTCTACAACTTTTACAGAAATATTATTGTTTCCTATAACCAAAGGTTTAGGCGAACTGTAGGTTACATCTAAACTACCTGCTTTACCACTTTTTGAAAATCCCTCTGAGGAAGAAGAGTTAGCACCTCCACAAGCTGTAAAAAATAGACCTACTGTTAATATTGATGCTATTGTTAGAAAATTTTTCATGTTAGAATCCTTCTGTTTTATTTGATAAGTGAAGTATAAGATTTTATATGTGTAGAGTGTGTGGAGAAAAGGAAAAAGATAGGAATCGAACAATTTATATCCGATTCCTATAGATATTTTAAAGATAGTGCGTTATTTTGATCCACCACATTTCATAGTAGGATGTTCAGTTTTTTTAGGATCTGTACCACATTTTTTAGAACCATTTTTATCTGAACCACACTTCATAGTTGGATGTTTAGGCATCTTATCACTTCCACACTTAGGTATATTGACGATACCAAACTTATTAAAGATATTTTTATCTTTTCCACACTTGCCAACACCTGCACAACATGGACTCTTTTTACCTTTACATTTACTCTTCATAATCTCGGACCATTTACTATCAAAATTTGTAACAACCCACTTAGATACCACTTCAATCTCTTTAGTATTCATAGATTGACCAATAGCAGGCATTAGCCCAAACTTTTTGATAGCCATTGGCATACATAATGATTTATTAATATCAGGGGTTACAATATAATCTGCAACGAATGCAATAGATTTATTGATGTCCTCTTTAAAAGAATCTCTTACTTTTGCAGAAACTTTAAACATAGGTGGAGCTTTTCGCTCTTTCATTAGAGTAATTCGTTCTTTACTTGTTAAATCTTTTTTTACATTAAGCATATGACAACTGGCACACTTTGCCTTATAAACACTCTCTCCTGTTACATCTTCTGCATTTAAGATAATAAATGTCGAAGCTAAAAGAATGAATGTTGTTAAAATATTTTTCATATTTATCCTTCTAAATTAATAAACTAAAACTAAACATGTTAATTTTAGTTCAAGGAACTATATCTTTTATTGTGTGTATTCATTGTGTAGTTCAAAAAGATTGACTTAAATTTATGCCTATTATTGTCTTCTGGTTTGATCTCCATTCATATCTTGTCTATCTTTAGTACCTGTGGCATTATCCGATTGATTTTCATTCATATCTTGTCCATCTTTAGTACCAGTAGCATTATCCGATTGATTTTCATTCATATCTTGTCCATCTTTAGTACCCGTAGCATTATCCGATTGATTTTCATTCATATCTTGTCCATCTTTAGTACCCGTAGCATTATCCGACTGATTTTCATTCATATCTTGTCCATCTTTCGTACCCGTAGCATTATCCGACTGATTTTCATTCATATCTTGTCCATCTTTAGTACCCGTAGCATTATCCGACTGATTTTCATTCATATCTTGTCCATCTTTAGTACCCGTAGCATTATCCGATTGATTTTCATTCATATCTTGTCCATCTTTAGTACCCGTAGCATTATCCGACTGATTTTCATTCATATCTTGTCCATCTTTAGTACCCGTAGTATTATCCGACTGATTTTCATTCATATCTTGTCCATCTTTAGTACCCGTGGTATTATCCGATTGATTTTCATTCATATCTTGTCCATATTTTCCACCAGTAGCATTATCCGATTGATTTTCATTCATATCTTGTCTATCTTTAGTACCAGTAGCATTATCCGACTGATTTTCATTCATATCTTGTCTATCTTTAGTACCAGTAGCATTATCCGACTGATTTTCATTCATATCTTGTCTATCTTTAGTACCAGTAGCATTATCCGACTGATTTTCATTCATATCTTGTCTATCATTTCCATTGTCGGATTGGTTTTCAGTTGCATCTTTTCCACCATCTCTATTATCAGACTGATTTTCTCCTGATTCACGAGTTTGTGTTTTGATACCTCTTTTTGTCAAATCTTTTTCTGTTGTATCTAAGTGAGCTTTTACTTCTTCTCGTGTTTTAACCGTTCCATTATAATCTTCACTCTCTGCTTTTACTCCTTCTATAATTGAATCGAGTACAGCAATCTCTGTAGGAACTTCTTCAATATTTATATCCATGAGAGCTGTAGAACTTGCATTATTATCAATAGTTATACCATTACTTGCATTTCCATCCAAATCTAAAGTCTGTAATAGCTGTGCTACATCAAGATTATCTTCAAAAATTGTAATATTATCCTCTAAAGAAGAAGCATTTATCTCTCTTATGGTTAAACCTCCAATTGTAAAGTTACAATCTTCTCCCTCTTCAAAAGTAAATGTACCATTTACATCTGTAACACCACTCTGCGAACCACAGATAAAATTAATACCTTCAACTGCAGAATCAACATAATACCCAACACCAATCTTTTTTACTTCATTATTATTACCTGTTGTATTATCTGAAGAGCTAGATGAACTACCTCCACATCCATTTAATACAACCAATGCTACTATTGAACTAAGAATTATCTCTTTCATACTTTTTCCTTTAACTTTGTTTTTATATTTAGTTTTAAATATAAAGTTATATTAACATAAAAGTGTTACTAAAGTATTACCAAAAAATTATAAGGGAAGAAAAATTAGAATAGACTTATTGAAAAATGAGGAGTAGAGACTTTAGTCTCGTTCAATTAAAAGGACTAAAGTCCTTACTCCAATAAGTTTTGCAAGAACTCTCTCCGAAAGTTCAACTTGCATACGTGGAATCGACGGCTTCAGCCTCGCTATCTTTGAAATTAATTAGAAGCCACTATCTAAATAAAAATAGTGGCTAGTAAAAGAAGAGTTAAAAAAGAAAATTAATCTTTATTTATCAGAACCACATTTACCCATTGCTTTCATTTTTGACATATCTTCAGTAGGAGACTCCACACTTGATGGAGATTTAATAGCATGTTCTAACTCCAATGAAGCCTCTGCTCCTGCTGATGAGCTGTGATGAGCAACAGGCTTATCCATTTTTTGATCTGCTCCACATTTTCCCATTGCTTTCATTTTGGACATATCTTCAAGAGGAGACTCCTCACTAGATGGCGACTTGAGAGCATGTTCATACTCAACGGTAACGGTAGAGGAGGAGTTAGCCTCTTTTTTTACCACAGGTTTATTAGCCTTTTGATCCGCACCACACTTACCCATTGCTTTCATTTTTGACATATCCTCTGGCATAGATTCCACACTTGATGCACTCTTAAGAGCATGTTCATACTCCATTGCCACATCTATTTTTGTCTCAGCTGTTGCATAAATTAAAGATAGAGTTACTAGGCTTACTAAAGTGATTGTTTTCATAATATTTTCCTTGGTTATTAATGTTCCAACTCTTTAAGTTAGATAAGAAATTGTATACCATAAAGTGTGTAAAGCGTGTGGAGAGACGATTACAACTGCTCTATCTCCAAGATAACCTCCTCTATCTTTGTGTGTGTCGAAAAACACTTTTCCATCGTACAGGCAGAGAAACCTTTTTCATTAACATCTTTTATTAAAACATAGGGATAATTCATCTCATTAATTATTTTCTTACTCTTTAAAAGATTTGTTTTAGAGGATTTAATAACCACCAAAGGGTTCTGAACCATCAAAGCGACCTTGGTTGCATATGCAAAACTAGAAGGCATGGTATTTATTTTTTCTGCCTCCTGTTCTAGCATCTTTTTTGCTAAATTATATCCATCAAAATCATCACTAAGCATTGCCAGTTTTAAAAGATTCTCAAAGGTAACAGCCATTGCCGAACGATATGAAGCATCATAGAGGTCAGCTACCGATTGAAAACTGTCATCACTCATGTACCATCTCTTCTCTTTATAAAATTTTTCAAGAGACTCTTGCGTTATTTTTTGAGCAAGGGCTAAGTATTTTTTATCCAAAGTAGCTTGGTGAGCATCAATTAAAGCTTGAGCCATAAAAGCATAATCTTCTAAATAAGCTTTAACCTTTGCTTTTTTTCCAATAATAATTTGATGGTACAGCACCTTATCTACATAAAGTCTATTAATCAAAGCATCCATGCCATCCAGAGCTTTTTTCTCCTCTTTGGCTTTAAATAAAGCATGAATAAAGAGACCGTTCCATGAGGTTTGCACTTTATAGTCAATAAAAGGGTAATCTCTTTTAGCTCTAATGGCTTTTAAGGTGCGTTTTATGGCTTCAAGATGTTTTGGTTTTGGTATATCAGTTAAATAAGGGTTATTCTCTTCTCCTTCAAAATTTCCAACTTTGCTTATATTAAAATATGCCAACGCCTCGGCTATCTCCTCTTTTGAGAAGTTCTCTTCTTGAAGTGCAAGCATTACCTCTTTATAAGTAAAGAGAAAATATTTTCCCTCCTCTCCATTACTATCGGCATCTGAAGCTGAAGAGAAAAGCTTTTCTTTCTGAAAACGTTCATAAATATTAGCAATAGTTGAATCAATACTCTCTTTAAAAATAGGGTCTTTGGTTAAACCATAAGCATTAGAGAGAGTCTCTAAAAGTTCGGCATTGGTATAAAGCATCTTTTCAAAATGAGGAATCATCCACATTTCATCAGTTGAATAACGGTAAAATCCCCCCTCTATTTGGTCATTAATCCCACCTTTTATCATCGCTTTTAACGCATCCGTTGCTAAGGTTTTGGCTTCATGGCTTTTACTTAATCGTGCAATATCTAAAAGGGTATCAAAGCTGGTGGCATGGGGAAATTTTGGCTGTTGACCTATCCCTTTATACTCATAATCATAACTCTTTTTAAGTTGAGATACAAAGATATTAGAGAGATTATCATCAAGTTTTTGACCCTTTTTCTTAGAATATTCTTTAGCTGATAGTGCCAAAACGATACTGTTGGCACTGTTATAAACATCCTCTTTTTGCTCATGATAGAGTCTGGTCAAATCCGTTAAAATGGTAGGCAAAGATTTATAACGATACTTAGCAACAGAAGGAATATAGGTTGCTGTAAAAAAGACTTTGGCATCAGGAGTCATAACCACGGTCAAAGGCCATCCACCTGAGCGATTATTCATGCGTCTATAGACCTCTTGGTAATATTTATCAATATTAGGGTACTCTTCACGGTCAACTTTTATACTGATAAAATCTTGGTTAAGCTGTTTGGCTATTACCTCATTCTCAAAAGACTCATGCTCCATCACATGACACCAGTGACATGTACTGTATCCGATTGAGAGGAAAATAAGCTTCTTCTCTTTTTTTGCTCTCTCTAATGCTTTATCTCCCCACGGCATCCAATCCACAGGGTTATGGGCATGTTGCTGTAGGTAGGGAGAATCTTCGTGTTCAAGTTCATTAGCATAACTATTCATCAATAGCAATCCTATTAGTAATATTGGTTTTAACATAAAAGTAGACCATTAAACCTCTTGCGTATAAATCAATTTTTGACTGATTTTATTATCTAAAATTTCTACATAACGCATAGGATACTGGTCTAAATCCAAAGGTCGTACAAATCCACGCGTTACAATAACATCTACATTTTGAATCTTGCTTACCGAATCAATATGTTTATGCCCCGAAAGTGTCAAAATAAGATTATTATACGAGAAAAGTCTCTTTTGAACCTCATCACTATTATTTAAAACATACTTATGAATCGCTTTCTCATCTTTTTCATTCCAGTAATTGGTATAAGGATGATGATTCATAATAACAGTTGCCTTCCCTTTTTTCAAAGCTTTCTCTGCAAATGCTAGAGTCTCTTGGGTATAAATTCCATTATTTTTTCCTTCAATACAGCTATCCAGCCCTAAAATTGTGTACCCTTTTTTATCAATAGCCCAATCTTTTCCCTCTACTTTGAGTAGTTTCTCATCTAAAAAAAGCGATTTAAACTCATCTAATTTAATACTATCATTTGGATTGGGATTAGACTCTTTATTTCCACGCACTAGCAGAGCAGGAGAGTGAAGCTTAGAGATTATCTCTTTAAAAACCAAAGCATCTTTATTCCCTTTTACATTGTTATTAAAATTATCGCCCCCAAAAAGTACAAAATCCAAATTACTGTACTTTTTATTAACAAAAGCAACCATACTCTCCATCGCTTCGACACTATCTTCATCTTGTAAATCCATGTGTGAATCGGTAATATGGATAAAGCGTAATGTCTTATCCTCTTTCTCTTTCTTCGATTCAATTTTCTCTTCAGCTACTAGGCTTAAGGGTAAAACTCCCAATGCTAATGCCGTTTTCATAAAATTTCTTCTTGTTTTTTTCATATTTGTTTTCCTTATGATTTGTTTTTTGTATGAAAAATACTATAGCATAGTAGTTTTAATGTTTGTATTAAAACCAAACCCTAACCCCTCCCATAGCATAAATCTCATCCAACGCATTAAAATCTGCCGTATTCCCAAAGTTCTTACTCCACTCCAGACCAATATAAGGGGCAAACTCACGTTTAATCTCATATCGTAACCTCATCCCTGCTATGATGTTTGATAATCCTTTTCCTAAACCCATTGAGGGGTTATCTTTGGAGTATAAATCAGCACTAAAACTTGGTGTGAGTATCAGTTTTTGGGTTATTAGAGCCTCATACTCTGTCTCTAAACGTAATCCTAACTCTCCTTGCTCTCCAATAAGCAATGCTCCTCGTGTCTCAAAAAAGTAAGGGGCTAAACCTTGAATGGCTAAGACTCCCCATGTTT
>Ga0256826_1002307_pt1 | contig 11672 bp, 9 predicted proteins | sample CV79metaG_FD_185975 | JGI IMG/M metagenome (GOLD analysis project Ga0256826, IMG submission 185975) | Hydrothermal vent microbial communities from East Pacific Rise, Pacific Ocean - CV79 | ecosystem: Environmental > Aquatic > Marine > Hydrothermal vents | place: Pacific Ocean: East Pacific Rise... | reverse complement strand
TTTGGAGTAGACTTAGGAGTTAATTATAAGCCTTTCACAAGTAGTATGTGGCACCCCGCTTTCGGTTTAAGTATCCTAAATATTGGCTCTATGAATATGGATGACAACTTTGGTGGACAGCCAATGACTGTAAATGTTGGTGCTTCAATAACACCAGAAGTAAAATTTTTAGATAAACTTGTTTTAGCTGTTGACTATGTAGATATGTTTAATGCAAATAAAGTTCGTATTTATACTTTTGATGAAGGAAATGATACACAATCTTACGAAGATTATACTGATAGTGATTTTATGAAACGTTTACGATTAGGTGCAGGAATAGGCTTAGTAGATAGTCAGTATTTTTCAGCACAGTTAAATGTAGGGCTTTACCAAGCTGCCTATACAGCAGGTTTAGATATGGAAATAACAGCGATTAAAATTAATGTGGCAACATATCAAGAGCAGATAGGAACAGGGAGTGTAGATATCCCAGATAGAAGATATATGGCACAAATAGGAATTGGTTGGTAAATTGACGAACTAATCTAATTAACTATTGACTTTCATCGTCACATATTGCTATAATGACGATGAAATTCAACAATAAGAGAGGTTTAGTCGCTAAATGATAGTTTCATACATCAGACCGGATAAAATTTTTGATGCTGCTCATGAACAACTGCAGTCTATAAATGCTTATGCAATCGCAAATAACCTTACTATTGATGAAGAGTTTGTTGATCAAATATCTCAAAACAGACGATTAGTAGACCGTACACATGTTACTCAATATTTCCAATCCCAAAATATAAATACACTTATTATTTATGATGTATGGGTACTCAGTACCAATATGGAAGATCTTATACAGATGTTTTCATGTATATTAAAAAATGATTTTAATGTGCACTTCGTAAAACAGTCTGTGGTAGTTACACCAAAGAGCAGTGTCATGCTTGTTCTTGGACTTATTGATCAACTACGTCAAGTTCTACAAGATGAGTCAAAAAAGGTTATAGGCAGACCAAAGGGGAGCAAGTCAAGTTCAAAATTTGATAAGCACATAAGTCAGATAATTAAGTACATACAAGCAAAAAAAAGTGTGAGCGAAATGGCACGCCTTTTAAGTGTAAGTAGAAGTTCTTTAAAAGACTATATAGAGTCTCGAGAACTTAAGCAGGTTGCATTAGAGTCTCTAAAGCAAGAGTCACCAAAAGATGCAGAAGAGAAAGTTATTTCAACTATAATCTGCCCAAATATCATAGAAACAGGAGAATAATATGAGTAAAGAGAAAAAAGGTATTGACATACCGACACCGTGGAGAATTAAACGTTATTATGTTTATGCAATTGCAACGATTGTATCATTAGCATTACCTTGGATTATTGTAGATGGAAATCACTTTTTCTTACTTAGTTTTGATAAGATGAAGTTACACCTAGCATTTATTCAATTTGATATGCAAGAGTTATATTTAATGCCTTTCTTACTTATGTTAATGTTCTTAGGAATCTTTGGTATGACAGTTGTTGGTGGGCGTGTGTTTTGTGGATGGGTATGTCCTCAGACTGTTTTTCGGGTTATCTATCGTGATTTAATTGAGACAAAAATCTTAGGTCTTCGTGGTCGAATTAAGAATAAACAGAAAGATCCAGATATGACTAAGATGGAAAATAAGGTTAAAAAAGTTGTAGCAGTTCTAATGTGGTCTGTTCTAGCTGTGATAGCTGGTGCTGACTTTATCTGGTATTTTATACCTCCAGAAGACTTTTTTACTTATATTCAAAATCCTTCTGAACACATGACTATGATTGGTTTTGTTTTAGGTGTTGCATTTTTCCTCATCTATGACATAGTTTTCTTAAAAGAGAACTTCTGTATTTATGTATGTCCTTACTCTCGTGTTCAGTCTGTACTTTATGATGAGCACACTGTTATGGCACTTTACGATATGCACCGTGGTGGTAACATCTATGATGGTCATGACAAGCAGTTTAACAAACAAAAAGAGATTCAAGTCGCAGAGCCTCATGCTGAGTGTACTACTTGTGAATCTTGTGTAACTGTATGTCCTACTCATATTGATATTCGTCAGGGTCTTCAGTTAGAGTGTATAAACTGTTTAGAGTGTGTTGATGCTTGTACTACAGTAATGGGTAAACTAGGTAAACCTTCTCTTGTAACATGGTCTAGTGATTATGAAATTGTTGAGCAAAAAGGTAAAACTAACTACTTCCGTCCTAAGGTTTTAATTTACGGAGCACTTTTAGTAGCTATTAGTATTATTCTTGGAATGATGGGAAGTACAAAAGAGCATATGCTTTTAAACATTAACAAAGAGACACGTCTTTACTCTGCAAAGGCAATAGCTGATGGAAAAATTAGAGTTGATAACTCTTATGTATTCTTACTGCAAAATACACAAAATGAGAAGATGAAATATTTCTTTGATATTATCCCTCCAAAAGGTATGGAAGGAAAAATTATCATTGCTAAACCATCAAAACCATTTATGGCTACACCTGGTATGAGAAAGAAAAAAGTTGTTACTCTTAGAACTACTGAGCACTTAGCAACAGATACAAGACAAGATACTATTATCCCTATTACTATTCATGCTTATGCACTTGATAGTAATGGTAAAAAAAGTGAGAAGATTTCTGTTTATAGAAAGTCAATTTTCATCTATCCTAAAGAGAGTGTTTTAAGTAAGGTAAAATAATTACCTTTTAACATTAAATAAGATAGACTTTATAAATATATTTTATGGAGTCTGTCTTGTTCTCTAAACTGAAAAAAATTGTTTTTTATGCCTTAGCAGTTTACACACTGCTAGGTTTTTTTATACTTCCCTTTGTTCTTAAACAGCAGATAACGAACATCATACAAGAAAATACAAATGCTAAAGTTACAGTTAAGAGCCTCTATTTTAATCCTTTTGTTTTTAAATTAACCCTATCAGATGTTAAACTTCACTCCTTAGACAGTAAACCATTAGTAACATTTAAATATTTTTTAATAAATTTTGATCCATCTTCTCTTCTCTATGGCGCCTTTCATATTAAAAAAATAGCATTGAGTGAGCCTAAAATTCACTTAACATACAATAGAGACAAAACAGTTAATCTTTTAAATATTATTAAAAGAAATGAAGAAACAAAAGTTGAAGAGAGTAGTTCTTCTTCTAGGACAAGAGTTATTGTGGATAGTGTTGAGGTTATAGATGGAGGAATCTTTTATAGGGACTATACAAAAGAGAATATTTTTGAATTTTCTTTTGAAAAGATAGGGTTTTTACTTTATGATATAGATACTGCTGACTTAAATACTAGTAGTGCGGGTGTAAGACTTTACAGTACATTAGGTGATGGTGGATTCATAGACTTTAAGACAAAGATAGTTGGGTTTGAGCCTCTTAAACTGAAAGGAAGTTTAGACTTTGAAGCTAGTAAGCTCTACTCTGAGTGGAAGTATATTAAGGATGAGTTAAATCTTGAAGTTGCTGATGGAAAAATCTCTTTTCATTCAGAGTATGAACTCAATTTAAATGAATTAAACGCCACAACTATAGATAATCTAAATATTTCATTAGATAAGTTGCGAATTAAACCAAAAAATAGCTACAAAGATGTTTTAACATTAGAGAATTTTTATGTAGAAAATACAACTATTAAACCTTTTATTCAGAGTGCTGATATAAAAAAAATAGGGCTAAATGGTTTAAATATCAAAGTTAAACGCCAAAAGAATGGAGAGATTGACTGGCTTGAATATATTAAAGTTGATTCTCCAAAAACTGTTAAAGTTGATAAAAATATCTCTGAGTCAAATATTTCAGAACCTTGGAATGTTCTAATTCGAGATGTGGCATTTGAAAAAATATCTTTATCATTTAAAGATGAAGCTATTAAACCAAAAGTAATAAGTGATTTGAACGAGTTAAATCTTTATGCACAAGATATTACACTCTTAGGTGAAACTCCTTTCTCATACCAGATGAATATGTTGATAAATAAGATGACAGGATGTAAATCTAGTGGAACTATAAGACATAAAGAGCTAGATATATTTTCATTGAGTAGTTGTAAAGATTTTAATATAGTTCACTATAGACCTTATATAGATGAGGCTGCAAAAGAGAAACTTAATGTCTATGATGTACAGCTTCAAAGTTCACTTTTTAGTTTTAAAAGTGATACAAGACTGCAAGATATAGATGGAAGCATGTTTTTTAAGATAAATGATGCAAATATTTCTTTGGATAAATTTAAAATTAATAAGAAAAGCACAAAAGAGAAACTTGTAACTTTTAAAAGTTTTGATCTAAATGGCATAAAATTAAATACACAGACAAAAGAATTAAGTCTCGCAAAAACAAGCTTAAATAGTTTAAATATAAATGCTATTCGCTATAAAAATGGTAAATTAAATCTTGAAAATCTTGTAGTTCCAAAGCTGAGTAAAGAGCCAAAAAAACTAAAAACAGAGAAAGATTTTAGTGTGAAAGTAGAAGAGTTTACACTAAAAACTGCTAAGGTAAATTTTACAGATAAGGTATTGACTCACACGACAAAGAGTAAGATAGATGAAATTTACTTAAATCTGTATAACTTAGATTTAAAAAAGTACTCTTGGCTCTCTTATAGTATGTCAATGAGAGTGAATGAGAAGGGAACACTAAAAGCAAATGGAAAATTGAGACACACTCCTCTGAAGCAAAAAGGGAGCTTTGACATAAAAGATATATCTTTGACTGAACTAACTCCTTATCTTCAAGAGACTCATTTCATTGATGTTAATGATGGCCGTTTCTCTCTTAAGGGTACGAGTTCTTATGGTGTTTCGAAGTCTGCACCAGATTTAAGAGTTAAGAGCTCTTTTAAACTTGACTCATTTTTTGTAAATGATGCAAGAGATGACTCTCTTCTTTTGTCACTTAATGAAGTAGATACACAAGAGTTTACTCTTGAACTTTCTCCAAATAGACTCTATGTGAATGAGATTGGTGTAAATGCATTTTATGTAAATGCCAAGATTGATGAGAACAAGAGTATGAATTTTTCTCAGTTAGAAAAATTTCCACAAGAGATAAATAGCACTAAAGAGAAAAAGGTAGCCCAAACTAATGAGACTAAAGAAGTTCCTTTTCCTGTTAATATTCTAAAGGTGAATGTAGCTCTTGGGAGTGCCAAGTTTACTGATTATTCTATTCCTATAAAATTCTCAACTCATATACATCATCTTGATGGAGTTATCTACTCTATTTCAAATACACTGGGTGAAACAACATATTTAAATATAGCCGGGGAGGTTGATAAATATGGTTCTACAAGACTTAAGGGGAGTATTGATAGCTCAAACCCTAAGGCATATACAGACTTGGCGTTTAACTTTAAAAATCTTGAATTAAACTCCCTGAGTGGATATATTGCATCTTTCGCCGGGTATGAGATAGAGTCAGGAAAACTATATCTTGACCTTGGATATGACATACTTAATTCAGAGCTTCATGGCAGTAACACAATTATGATGAAAAAAGTCGTATTAGGCCCAGAGATAGATGATGAAAATATAACAGTTTTACCACTTGGATTTGTTATTGGTCTACTTGAAGATAGTGAAGGAATTATAGATATAGATATGCCTGTTGAGGGGAATCTTGATGAACCTGATTTTAAGTATGGAACATTAGTACTTAAAACTATAGGAAACCTTATAACAAAAGCAGTACTCTCACCCTTTAAATTTTTAGGCTCTGTGATGGGAATAGATGCAGAGAAATTAGAATATATAGATTTTGAAGCAGGGAGTAGTACCATAACTCCTCCAGAGAGAGAAAAACTAGATGAAATCGTTAAGATGATGAGCAAGAAACCAAAGATCTTCTTAGCTCTAAATGGTGTTTATAATAAGGAAGTAGATTCAGAAGCTTTGAAGCTAGATAAGCTCATTGATATTGTAATGATTAAAAGTGGTATTAAAAATAGAAAAGAGCATGAAAGTGCTATGAATACACAACTGCTCGAAGATATTTATAAAGATATAAAAGATGATGGTGGAATAGAAAGACTTAAAGAGCAGATAGAAAATAAGTATCAAGATGAAGAGTTTGAGAGAAACTACCACAATGCACTTCTAGGATTATGTATAGATATTCAAACTGTTAGGGATACTGAACTAAAATCTTTAGCAGATGCAAGAGCTGATAGTATCATTTTATATTTAGTACAAGAGAAGTTTATAAAAGCTGATAGAGTACTTATAGGTCCGAGCATTATAAGTGATGATAGTACAGATGGTATTGTAAAAGTACATATGCAAATAGAAGTAAAATAGCTTTTTGCTATAATTGCATTTTAATTTAAAATCATTCAAATACAAAGGATTTAGATGTTTAGTATATCTAAATATAAAACATACACAAAAGGCCTATTAGCTAGTATAGTAGTGGCTATTTTAGCAAGTACAATTACACACTTTATCTCTTTTAGTACGGCAACAGTTGCTATCATTCTTGGAATGATTGTTGGAAATATATTTTTTAAAACTTTTCATACTGATGAGCCTGGATTTAAGAGTGGGGTAAAGTGGGCAGAGAAAGATTTACTTATGTTTGCTATCGCACTTATGGGGATAAATCTTAACTTTACAATGTTAGCAAACCTGGGTGTTAAAACTATTTTGATTATTGTTTTAGGGATGGTATTTACCATTTTTATGGGTATTTTACTTGGGAAACTCTTTAAGTTAAACCCTAAACTTTCTCTTATGATAGGTATAGGAAATGGTGTATGTGGAAGTTCTGCAATCGCTGCGACTTCTGGCGTAGCTAAGGTTCAAAGTAATGACATAGGTATAAGTATAGCACTTGTAAATCTTATGGGAACAGTAGGTATATTTTTAGCCCCATTTTTAGCTCATATGTTAGGGTTTACAGATATTCAAGCGGGTATCTTCACGGGAAATACACTACAAGCTGTAGGACAAGCTGTAGCCGCAGGTTTTAGCATCTCTGATGAAGCAGGGCACTATGCAACTGTTGTTAAAATGGGAAGAGTTTTACTCCTTGTACCTCTCGTTCTTATCTTAATATATATAGCAAAAAAAGAGAGTCAAAAAGAGGGTGAGGAGATAGAAGGAAAAACAAAAGTGGGTGTTCCATCTTTTATCATCTGGTTTGTAGGTTTTTCTATTATCGCTTCACTTGGGTGGTTACCAAAAGAGGCAGAGACTCTTATCTCCTCTTTTAGTCACTACATTACACTTATAGCTATGAGTGCCATAGGACTTATGATACACTTTGGAACTATTATGAAAACTGCAGGCACAGCCTTTAAAGTCTCTTCATTGCTCTTTGCACTACAGTTGATATTTAGTGCATTACTCATTAGTATGCTCTAAGTAGATTTTACATAAGTACTTTAAGGGCATAATTTAGTAAAAGATTATATAATTTACTAAATTAGTTCTAAAGGAGTTAAACGCCATGTCACATCTGCCTAGTACACTTAACTCCTTTTGGCTCTGGCGTGAAGTATCTTCTAAACTTGGCGTTTCAAATCCAGCCTATAAGTACTGGAAAAATACACCAAACATTAAGTTAAATAATAAGTATATTTTCATTCAAAAAGAGACACTTCCTCAAAAACATCTTCACATAGAAGATATACTTACCGACCTCTCTGGTCATCTTCCAATCAAGTTTGCATCTGATCAACTTCATGTAAATGAGCATCTTTTTTCATCAGATAAGATGAAGCTTCATAAAGAGTTCGAGTATAAATTTGTAGAGGATGTCAAGTTTGTAAACATCAAAAAATTTTTTCGTGAAAATGGTATTAAAGTTACTAAAAACTCTCTTCTTCAACTTGGCAAGATGAAGGATTTAGAGTTTAGTGCTGAGTCTACTTTTTACCGTTTAAAAGATGACTACGGTATAGTGGTTTACGACTGATGAATACATTTTTTATAGAGTATCGTGATCCTCTTTTTTCTATTATTGTATTTTTTGCAATTATTTTTATGATTACTTTTTTTTCCTATTGGTGGAGTCGATATAAACGCCGTGAAGATTCAAAATACTTAGATAAATTTTTAAAACAGTTTAGAGCTCTACCATCAAAAGATGAACTTAAAGTCCTTATATCTAGCGGAGATCTATCTGAAAAATCTTGGTTACTACTTGCACACTCTTACTCTAAAAATGGAGATTATGAAAAGAGTATAGAGATATATAATGAGATACTTAGTGTTGGAAGTAGTGAAAATAAGAGAGAAACGATGTTTCTGCTTGGGAAGACCTATTTTAAGGCAGGTTTTTTAGAACGATCAAAACAAGTGTTTTTAAGTATACTAGAAACAAATCCTCGTACACCTCAAGCCTTAAACTATTTACTGCTGGTTTATGAGTATATGCGTGATTATAAGGCTGCACTGGAAGTTTTAGAGCCACTTGATGAGCTTAACAAAGATATAGCACTAGATAGTGTTTACCTTAAAATGATGGCTCTTTTAAACTCGTCAAGCCTGAGTCAAGAACAGAAGGCACAAGAGTTACTTAGAACATATAAAGAGACACATCAGTTAGCACATATAGTGTTTGAGTATCTATTTCGTGTAGACCCTAAACTCGCCTGGGAAAATTTTGATAGTTCAAAGAGTGAACTTTTAAGTGATATACTCTGGAGCATAGAGTTAAAAGATTTGAATTTAGATATAATTTCAAAAAATGGCTATTTACGGGAGTTATATACTGCTCGTGGTGATGTAAATTTAGCAGAATCAAGTTCAATTTTTGAGTTTGATGTACTCATAAAACTTAAAGGTAAGGCGAGTGCTAGTTTGAGTTTTGAGTATATATGTGATGACTGTAAGGTAGTTTATCCATTTGTATTTAACCGCTGTTCTTCTTGTCATGCGATTGATACAGCAAGAGTTGAGTGGAGTCTGAGTAAAGATTATCATAAAGATTTTAGTGAAGAAAATAACTCTTTTCAGTAAAAGTCTTAAATAAAGAGAGAATATAATGCATAAAAATATAGAAACATTAGAAAAAAGACTTGGCTACGAGTTTAAAGATAAAAAGCTCATTATCGAAGCGCTGACACATAAGAGTTACAAACAGCCCTACGATAATGAGCGCTTAGAATTTTTAGGAGATGCTGTACTTGACCTTATTGTAGGTGAGTATCTTTTTGTAAAATTTAGAAAGTCTGATGAGGGAAAACTCTCTAAGATAAGAGCATCATTAGTAAATGAAACAGGTTTTGATAAGTTAGCTCGTGCACTTAAACTGGGTGAATATATACTTCTGTCAAACGCCGAAGATAACAATGGTGGACGTGAAAAATCATCTCTTCTCTCAAATGCCTTTGAAGCAGTAATGGGAGCTATTTATCTCGAAGCTGGTTTAAAAGTTGTTGGAGAGATAGCTATTAATCTCATAGAAGAAAATCACCATGAGATATCTTTAGACTCTCTTTTTAGAGACTTTAAAACAACACTTCAAGAGCTTACTCAAGCAAGGTTTGGTATAACTCCTGAGTACAAAGTTCTTGCTAGTCGTGGGCCTGACCATCTTAAAGAGTTTGAGGTTGGTGTTTTTATTGAAAACAAAGAGTATGCACGAGCTGTTGGAAAGAGTAAAAAAATAGCACAACAAGTAGCAGCCGAAGAAGCAGTAGAGATGCTTAAAGGGGAAGAGTAGTGAATAGTTTTGGAGAAAAATTACGATTTAGTACGTTTGGCGAATCACATGGTAAAGCTATAGGCTGCCTTCTTGATGGAGTTCCTGCCGGTCTTAAAATAGATGAAGCCTACATTCAGAGTGAACTTGACCGTAGAAAACCAGGAAAAAGTGAGTTTGAAACAGCTAGAAAAGAAGCTGATAAAGTGGAGATACTTTCTGGTGTCTTTGAGGGTTTAAGTACTGGAACACCAATCGCAATGATTATTTTTAATACTAACCAAAAGTCAAAAGATTACACAAATATAAAAGATGTCTTTCGTCCCGGGCATGCAGATTTTACATATTTTCATAAGTATGGACTCAGAGATTATCGTGGGGGAGGGAGAAGTTCTGCCCGTGAAACCGCTGCTAGAGTCGCTGCAGGTGCGATAGCTAAATTGATGTTACAAGAGTTAGGGATAACTGTTTTAAGTGGAATAAGTGAAGTAGCTGGTATTGCTAGTGAAGTATTTGATTATGAAAAAGCTAAAAGTAGTATAATTTATGCTTTAGATGCATCTAAAGAAGAGGCTCAAAAAGAGGCAATTCTCAAAGCTAAGAGTGAGCATGACTCGGTTGGTGGTGTTTCTCGTGTACTTATTCAAGGTGTTCCTGTTGGACTTGGTCAACCTCTATACTATAAACTAGATGGAGTACTCGCTGATGCTATGATGGGATTAAATGCTGTAAAAGCCGTAGAGATAGGTGATGGTGTTTTAAGTTCTCGTACTCTCGGTTCACAAAATAATGATGCAATTCGTTCAGATGGCTTTGAGAGTAACCATTCCGGTGGTATTCTTGGAGGTATTAGTAATGGGGATGATATAATATTAAATGTTTACTTTAAGCCTACACCTTCTATATTTAAAGAGCAACATACTGTTACTACGACTAATGAGGAAGTTGATTTTTCTCTTAAAGGTCGACATGATCCATGTGTAGCGATACGTGGGACAGTAGTATGCGAGTCTATGGCAGCATTGGTAATTGCCGATATGATACTTTTAAATATGGGTTCAAATATGGACGGTGTGACCAGATACTATAAATAAGGGGTTGTTTATGTCTAAAATTTATAAAGAAGAAAATGGGGATGAGTGGTTTTTCCCTGATAATAGTTATATTTTGAGTGAGACAGATGCAAATGGAATTATTATATATGCAAATGAGCTCTTTTGTGATATGGCCGGTTATAGCTTAGACGAGCTTATCGGAGAGCCGCATAATATAGTTAGGCATCCTGATATGCCTCGTATAGCTTTTGCAGGACTTTGGGATGATATACAGTCTAAAGGATTTTGGACAGGTATAGTAAAAAACATCAGAAAAGATCGTGGGTACTACTGGGTTCATGCAACTGCATTAAGACGTATTCATTCTGATGGTTCAGTTACATATCTTTCTGTTCGTCGTGTACCTTCAAGAAGTGAGGTTGATTCGGTTATTCCTCTTTATCAAGAGTTAAAGGGAAAAGAGTAAGCATAAAAGCTTAGCTCTTGGGTAACTATTTTCTTAGAAGTGGGTTTTGGTTATCTGTATCAATACCACCAAGTGAATGAATAATTGCTGGTATCTCTGTGTCAAGTTGATTAATTTTTTCAAGTTTATCTTTATCTGTTATGCCTAAGGCTGCTGCCCAAGCACCAAGAGTCGGCATTCCAATTACTATTTTATTTTCACCCTCTTTAATATATGCATACATAGAACATGGTGCAAAAATAGCTGCACGAGGAAGAGGGTTTTTACCATCAAATATAGTATATGAGAATGGAATATGACATAGTGACCAAACAACATAAGCAGTGTAGTCTGGCATAACATCTTCCTCTGAGTTGAGACTATCTTTCATGTTGTAAAAACCGGCAATAATATAACCTTTAGTCTCAAATGCAGCTTCATATCTCTCTTGGAACTCATCAAAGAAATCATCAATATCTTCAGGTTCATCAAAAGCTATTTCAA
>Ga0256826_1002306_pt1 | contig 11672 bp, 10 predicted proteins | sample CV79metaG_FD_185975 | JGI IMG/M metagenome (GOLD analysis project Ga0256826, IMG submission 185975) | Hydrothermal vent microbial communities from East Pacific Rise, Pacific Ocean - CV79 | ecosystem: Environmental > Aquatic > Marine > Hydrothermal vents | place: Pacific Ocean: East Pacific Rise... | reverse complement strand
TTCCCCTTCACTTTTGCATCGGCTTTCATGTCAACAATGACTCCATCAATCGTTTTCCCATTAAGCTTTCCAAAGAAATTTTCTACCAAAGTCTTGTCACGACCCTCATTTTTGGTATCTATTTTGCTTACATCAATCGAGACTTTAGAACCCACAAGTAAAGAACTAAAGTTTTTTCCTTCTTTTTCATTAGGCGTATACGAAACCCCCGTAAACTGCCCACCCACACCAAGCTTTGCCAAAGTTTTATAGGCTTTCCACGTTACGTTCATATCGTTTGATTGCACCAATACGCAACCTCCATCAGCACTTAGTAATGTTGCTACGGTTAGTATAGAAAAGAGTGTTTTTTTCATTTATTATCCTTAATTATTTGTATTTTTGGATTATGACATGATTTTCTTAACACTATCTGTTTTTATTACAAATATCTAAATGGTTTCCGTAGCTAATTTGCTATAATTCCACCATTAATTAGATATGGGATAAGAATGGAACAGAGAGTAAGAGTATTAATAGATTGTGAAGATGCTAAAGGGTTGGTTTATAAAATTTCTAAAGTCTTTTATGATAGAGATTTGAATATTGACTCCAACCGTGAGTTTGTGGATAAAGAGCAGAATAAATTTTTTATGCGAACGGTGGTTACAGGCTCTTTTGATGTGCTTGAGTTGGAAAATGCTTTAAAAGAGATTGCTCCTATTAATGCTCGGCTTAAAGTGATTGTGCCTAAACGAAAAAAGATTGTTATTTTAGCCACCAAAGAGTCACATGCTTTGGGGGATATTTTGATTCGTTATGAAGCAGGGGAGTTGAATGCCGATATAGAAGCTGTTATTGCGAATCATGATGTTTTAGAGGGGTTGGTACGTCGTTTTGATATTCCATTTTTTTGTGTTCCTGCCAAAGATTTGACACGAGAAGAGCATGAAGAGCAAGTGATGAAACTGATTGATGAACATGAGTTTGACTATATTGTTTTGGCAAAGTACATGCGTATTTTAACCTCTACTTTTGTTTCGGCATATCCTCGACAGATTATCAATATACACCACTCATTTTTACCTGCATTTATTGGGGCAAATCCTTATAAACAAGCCTTTAAACGAGGGGTCAAGATTATTGGAGCAACGGCACATTTTGTAACGGATGATTTGGATGAAGGTCCAATTATTGCTCAAGATGTGATTCCTGTGAACCACCGTTTAGAGTGGAAAGACATGCAGAGTGCAGGGCGAGATGTTGAAAAAATAGTACTTTCACGGGCTTTAAATTTTGTTTTAAACGATAGGGTTTTTGTGCATGGGAATAAGACGATTGTGTTTTAATCTATCAGTGTTTGTGATATAATAATTAATAGACTATTTGTAAAGAGAAAATAATGAATTTAAAGACAAGAAAAAAATATTACAATATGTGTGACCCTTATAGAACATTAGAAATTGATTCTGGAGATGTTTTTGATATTGATAACTATGAAATGGATGGTAAACAAGCAAAAGTTCGTGGTGTAAAATGGGCAGAGGATATTGCTGAAAAAATTTCATGGAGTGACCGACCACAAGTAATTTATTTTACAGGTTATCAAGGAAGTGGAAAAACAACAGAATTAAAACGGGTTCAAAAGATTCTTGAACATCCTGATACAGGGAATCTTTTGCCCGTTTATATTAATGCTTTGGACTATTTACCTATTCTCGAAAGTTTAGATGAAATAGATATTTTTTCGGTTATTGTTTATTCTGTTATTCAAACGGTTTCTGATTATCAAGATAAGGGAAATGCTTTTGAAAAAGGCAATTACTTTGATAGATTTTGGACTTGGGCAAGTGAAACAGATGTGGTTCTAAAAAATCTTGGAATAGGAAAAGATAGTCATAAAATGGTTTTGGAAATGAAAGACAATCCTTCGTTTAGAACGCGTATTAAAAATTTTATTTCTGACAATCCTACACGTTTTAAAAATGAGGTAGTGTCTGAACTCTTTAGATTAAATCAAACAGTAAAGAGTTATGATAAAGAGGGTAAAAAGAAAGATGGTATTGTGGTTATTTTTGATTCTCTTGAACACAATAGAGGTGTTGGCTCACAGCTTCATAGCGTAGCTGAATCTATTCAAAAACTGTTTGCCAACAGAGAAACGCTTCTATTACCTATTGATGTTATTTATACGATACCTCCTTCTCTTTATAGTCAAAAAATTAGAGATATTAAATTTCTACCAGTGGTAAGAGTAATTAATAAGGATAATAGTGTCTGTATCGAAGGAATAGAGTCGATGAAAGAGCTTTTATATGCAAGAGTTCCTAAAGATGATTTGTTGACGATTTTGGGTAGTGAAGAGGTACTTGAAGAGATTATAAAATATTCAGGAGGCTATCCAAGAGATTTGCTAAAAATGATACAAGAGTCTGTTGCTACAAAAGAGTATCCTTTGAAACAAAGTGATGTAGAGAGTATTTTTATTGAACTCGAAAATGAATATCGTGATAATTTATCAACAGCGATAGATAAAGAGATATTAAAAAAAGTTTATGAGACTAAAGAGTTAAATATGGAAGCGTTTGAAGAGGATGATTTACTTGATAAACTCTTTCGTATTCATGTGATTCTACGCTATAGAAATGGTCGGCAGTGGTTCTCTTTGAATCCTCCCACACTTAGAGTATTAGGCATAGAGAATGCCTCTTGATAGATATGAAAAAGAGGAGTTTTTTGAACTTCTTCTTAATAATCCTAAGCTTCAAAAAATTATAACATCTATTCATTACAGTATGGGTCATAATGTAGATATGATTACTACTTCCTCTTCTTATACACAAAATTTAATTGTCGAATATATTCAAAAAGAACTTTTTAGCCTACACGAACCTAAAAAAGTAATTACTTTTTCTGTAAAAAAGAGAAGTGATTTAAAATCTTTTTTTGAAAAACTTCAAGAGTTTTCTAATAGAAAAGAAGAGTATCTTTTTATTTTTGATTTTATAGGTTTAGATGATACTATGGAAGCAGAGTACATTTTTATGATGATAAATAAAGAACGAAATCGTATTTTAGAACAGTTAAATTCTCCGATTTTACTTTTTATGTCCAAAGAGTTTAAAAGGATATTTGCTTATAGTGCTTCTGATTTTTGGTCTGTTAATAAATTAACGGTTCAAATAGAGTTAGATGTAACTGATGAGGTGCTTGTTGATAAGCAAAATATTATGGAGAAGCTAAAAGAATATGTAAAAAATTTATTTTTTACAAAAAGAAAGGTTATTCTTCCCGAAAGTAGTGAATTGCTAAGATATAAGCAAGAGTTGCAAGTAATAGAAAAAGAGCTTAAAAAAGACCCTACAGTACTAACAACACAAAGACTTTACTTAATCTCTTTAGCTAATCTTGCTGACTATTATCAAAAAAACAGCAGTTTGAATATGGCTTTCAAACTTTATGATAAAGCTTTGCTTTTTGCTCAAAAAATTCAAAAGAAAAGACCCGACAGCATAGAAGCGAAAAGAGATTTGTCTGTGAGTTTAGACAAGGTAGCAAACATCTATTTACAAAAGGGCGATGTCGATAAAGCGTTAAAACATTACCAAGAGAGTTTAGGGTTAGCTCAGAGTATAGAAAAGAAAAGACCCGACAGCATAGAAGCGAAAAGAGATTTGTCTGTGAGTTTAGACAATATTGCAAAAATCTATTTACAAAAGGGCGATGTCGATAAAGCGTTAAAACATTATCAAGAGAGTTTAGGGTTACGAGAGAGTATAGAAAAGAAAAGACCCGACAGCATAGAAGCGAAAAGAGATTTGTCTGTGAGTTTAGACAAGGTAGCAGACATCTATTTACAAAAGGGTGATGTGGATAAAGCGTTAAAACATTACCAAGAGAGTTTAGGGTTACGAGAGAGTATAGAAAAGAAAAGACCCGACAGCATAGAAGCGAAAAGAGATTTGTCTGTGAGTTTAGACAAGGTAGCAAACATCTATTTACAAAAGGGCGATGCCGATAAAGCGTTAAAACATTACCAAGAGAGTTTAGGGTTAGCTCAGAGTATAGAAAAGAAAAGACCCGACAGCATAGAAGCGAAAAGAGATTTGTCTGTTTCATTTTATAAAATTTCATCCGTTTATGAAAAGCAAAAAGATTTTGATAAAGAAAGGGAAGAGTTATTAAAAGCACGAGCTGTAATTTTAGAATTTAAAGATTTAAAATATGGAGACCTTGTTTCTTTAATAGAGTTTTTTGATAAAAAAATAGAAAAATTGTAAGGTCGATAAACCGCAATGCCAATGACTTAAGGAGTTAATCCCAAAATATAGCGAGGCTAAAGCCGTCGATTCCCTATATGCAATCTGCATTTTCGGAATCGGCGTGTTTACACCCGAACAATAAATTGGTCAAAAAAAGCTTAAGTCATTGGCATTGCGATAAACCGACTCTACACGATAAAATAATAGTTAAGTTACAGCTCTAAAACCAACTTCACAGGGCAGTGGTCTGAACCCATTACTTGGTCTAAAATATCGGCATCTACAATTTTATCTTTTAAATCGTCTGAAACATAAAAATAGTCGATTCTCCAGCCTACGTTTCGGGTTCTTGCTCCTGCACGGTAGCTCCACCATGAGTAACGGTCAATTGCTTCATCTCCATGTACGTGCCTAAAGGTATCAATGAATCCTGCTTCTAAAAGCTTGTTTTGCCATTCGCGTTCTATGGGTAAAAAACCTGAAATTTTTTCATTGGCTTTTGGTCGAGCTAAATCGATAGGCTGATGAGCTGTGTTGACATCGCCACAGACGATAATGGATTTTCCTTCTTTTTTTAGATTTGTAATGTGTTCTAAGAATCTGTCGTAAAATGCAAGTTTATACTCTAAACGTTCTTCATTTCGTTGACCGTTTGGAAAATAGACATTGAAATAGGCAATGTTGTCAAAGTGGTACTCATTGATTCGACCTTCGGATAAAATATCAACACTTGGACAGGTACATGAGAACAGCTCTTCTTTATCGGTATAGAGTGCTACTCCTGATTGCCCTTTCTTTATAGAAGAGTTGATTCTTTGATAGCTATATTCTCTTTCAAAAATGCTATCAGGAATCTGTGATGCTTCTGCTTTTATCTCTTGCAGTCCTAGAAAATCTACATTTTCATTATCAATCCATTTTAGAGCTTCTTTTTTGTCAACGGCACGTATACCATTGACATTCCATGAGATAAAGGTGGTTTTTTTCATTTAATTTCTTCCGTAAAATTTTCTTGAATAATAACTAAAAAAATTAAAACCTAGATAAGAAATATTATAATTTTTTTTTATTAAAAAGATAAAGTAAATAAATTTTACTTATTAAAGGTTAACTTGCTATACTTCCGAAAAAACTATAAAGGTTATAATTATGGCTAATAGATTACCATGGTGGGTAGGGGGCATTTTGATGTCAGGTCTACTGCTTTTAACATTTTCAATTTATGGAGCAGATAGACCAATAGGGGCATCTACATATGTTCCGTATGCAGCAGCACTTATCTTTGATTTAGACCCAGAAAAGTACAGTTATATTGAACATATTAAGAATTCAGGTTCATGGGAAGGGGTTATGCTTTTAGGGGTTCTTTTTGGTGGATTTATAACATCGGTGTTTATTACAAAAAGTTTTCGTTTCTCTTTAGTTCCAACAGCATGGAAAACCTATAAAAATAATTCAATTCTTTCACGCCTTTTATGGAGCTTTTTTTCAGGGTTTATTATGATTATTGGTGCAAGACTTGCAGGGGGATGTACCTCTGGACACTTTATGTCGGGAATGAGCCAAATGGCTGTGTCGGCAATGATTTTTGGTGGAGTAGTTATGTTGACGCTTGTGATAACAGGTAAACTTTTTTATAACACAAAAGGAAAAAAATAATGGCAGACGTTATATTTGTTGTTGATGAGGTAAATTCAACCGTAACAGACAGAGTGTTTCAAATGGTAGAGACGGTAATTGAGATGGATCATGGCTCTGTTGCTTTGGTTTTTTTGATTGGTGTTATCTTTGGAGGAATTATTCAATACACACGAGTGGACAAATTTGAAAAAATAGCAGGTTTTTCCATGTTAAAAGATACCATTATTCCTAAAATGCTTTTTTTAACAGTGGGCTTAACTTCTATTGGTCTCTATTTTATGATAGATGCAGGTCAGGCTCATTATCATGTAAAACCTATTATTTTACAAGGGCTTATTATCGGGGGGATTCTTTTTGGTATCTCTATGGCAATTTTAGGAAAATGTCCGGGGACTGGTCCTGTCTCTATTGCAGAAGGACGGATAGATGTTTTGATTGGTGCAATTGGTGGTCTGTTGGGTGGATTAGTCTTTACCTTATATTATGATGACTTTTTTAAGCCATTAATGGGAGAGAGTTTAGGTAAAACTATTTTACCAGACTTTTTTAAAGGAAACGAAGATATGACGGCTCTTATCTTTGGAACAGTTGTAATTTTGATTGCTATTGCTATTCCCAAGCTAGAGTTGTTTGATGAAGCAGACTTATGTAAACTTCCTGAGGATAAACGACCCGATAAAAAAGAAAATTAAGTACAAATAGCGTATAATTCATTAAAAAATAAAGCTTTATATGCAAATAAAATATCATAAAATTACCATTCAAGCTTATCTTGATTTTAAGCAACTTTTTCAAGCTTATCAAGGAACACACAAAGAGAATCGTCTTTTTTCTCTAAAACATGAAAATTCTAAAAACTTAGCACTTCTATGGCTAAAAGAGCATCGTTTTAGAGTCTCGAAACCGTTTAACTCTGATATTTTCTCTCTCTACTCCAACTCCCTAAATACTGGTTTGTCCTTTATTTCACTTCTTTTGGGATTGGTTGTGGGGATTGGTCTATTGAGTTACAGTGGAAATGAGCCTATTAATATTATCTATTACCTCTTTTTTGCGACACTACTTCCTATACTTAGTATGCTGTTGACACTCTTTTCTCTTTTCTCCAAGAGGAGTGTATCGGATTTTGTGAAGATGCTTTTTCCCTCTCATTGGTTGGAAAAATTGGCATCCAAATTTATACAAAATAAAAATGTAGAGTTACTCGATGAACTGCTCTCTAAACCTTTACAAAAATATCTTTTTATAGAGCGTTTGCAACGGTTCTCTTTACTCTTCTCTTTTGGAATTATTTTGGCTCTTCTTTTTGTGGTGGTTACCCAAGATATTGCTTTTGCTTGGAGTACCACGTTACAGGTTGAAGCTTTAAGCTTTTATGGCTTCTTAGAGTTTATTGCTACCCCTTGGCGATTTATTTTTCCTTCATTTATGCCTTCGATTGAGTTGGTTGAGTTAAGCCAACACTACCGATTGGGCGAAAAACTTGATAGTACCATGATAGAAAATGCTAATAGGTTAGGGGCATGGTGGCAATATTTGGCAATGAATACTCTCTTTTATGCCATTGTTTTACGTTTTGCTCTTTGGAGAATTTCTGCTCGAATTTTAATTAAAAAAATAAAAGAGGAGTTTTTTGATTTAGATGGAGTAACTAAGCTTTTAAGAGAGTTCAAAACACCTTTTATTGAGACCAAAGCTCCTAAAAAAGAGAAGCATTTAGAGATTAAAAAAGAGCATAAAAAACAGGTTAAAACCTTTGTTGATATTAAAGAGCCAAAAATTGAAACAGTGGAAATTCCAGAAGAAGTTTACGTAAAAGTGAAAGAAAAAGTGCTTGAAGAAGAGATTATTGATGAAGTTCTTGAAGCAGAAGTTGAAGAGAAGATTGAAGAGAAACCTCCAGAAGTTGAAGAAGAGCAGTATCACAGTATTATAGCTTGGAATTTTTCAGACGATGAAATTTTATTGGTCAATGATTTCAAAAAAATAAGAGCCACGTTTATTGCTTCGGTAGGGGGATGTCACTCTTTTGAAGAGGATGAAGAGGTAGCCAATAGAGCCGAAGAGAGAGTGTTGTTTTATGTAAAGTCATGGGAGCCTCCAACCATGGATTTTGTGGATTTTTTAGAAGAGCTAATTGAGAACAATAGTGTTTATGAAATTGAGTTGTTTCCTCTTGGCTTGCCTGAAAACAGTTACAAAGGTACGGAAAAAGAGTTTTCGATTTGGAATCGAAAAATAGAAGGATTAAAAGCTAAAAAGGTATGGGTTATTGATGCAAAGTAGTTATGATTATCCAAAATTTGCTGTTGTTGGACACCCAAATAAGGGAAAAAGTTCTATTGTCTCTTCTTTATCATTGGATGATTCCATTCAGATAGGAGATACCCCAGGAACAACACAGGTAAAACGGGGCTTTCCTCTTAAAGTTGATGGAAAAATTATTTATGAGCTTTTTGATACCCCTGGTTTTCAACGTGCCAGACGGGTATTGGCTTGGTTAAACAAACAAGAAGCTGTTTCAGCAGATAAGCGAACAGATGTGGTTCGTAAGTTTATATCTGAACACCGAGATAATTCAAAGTTTAGAGATGAGATTGAACTGCTTGAACCTATTGTTGATGGGGCAGGAATTATCTACGTGGTTGATGCTTCAAAACCGTATGGTGCAGAGTATGAAACCGAGATGGAAATTTTACGTTGGTGTGGTCAGCCTTCGATGGCGATTCTTAACTTGATTGGTCAAGAAGATTATCGTGAACAGTGGAAAAATGCATTGGGTCACTACTTTAGAATGGTACGAACGTTTAATCCTATAACAGCCACTTTTGATGACCATATTTCTTTGCTAGAGAGTATGTCTCAACTCAAAGAAGAGTGGACAAAGCCTATTAAAGTGGCAATCAAAGTATTAGAGTCATTGCATCAAGAGAAGATAGATTCTACCATTGATGCCATTGTAGAGAACATGCAAAAAACAATCTCTTTTGTCTATAATCAAAGTATTTATGGAGAAAAGGCAATGAGCAAAGAGGAAGAATCGGCGAAAGAGGCGTACCGTAAAGCAATTGTTAACTATGAAAAAGAGCAAAAAAAAGCAATTGAAGCGATTTGGAATCATCAGAGTATTAGCAAAGTAGAAGAGGGCTTAACGGTTGATGAGGTGGGTCTATTTTCTAACGAGAGTGCTTCTATTTTTGGTTTAAGTGAAAAAGAGTTGATTTTAACAGGTGCATCAGCAGGAGCAATAACAGGTGTGGGGGTTGATTTATTGTTTGCAGGTTCAACATTTTTTACAGCTTCTCTTATTTGTGGTATCATTGGTGGAATAGGGGCAAAATTTGGTTTTAACAACATGTATGAACTTAAAATTTTAGGGCAAAGCATAGGAAAAAGAGAACTCTCTATTGGTCCAATGAAAAATTTAAATTTTCCCTATATCCTTTTGGGGCGTGCGTTGTATCATGCTTCGACTATTGCAAAACGTTCACATGCCCTTCGTGATAGTCTGCATTTAGATAAAGAGGACTTTTTTATGGATCAAGTGATGGATTCTAAACTTCGTAAAAAATTAGAAGAGTTGCATGTTCCATTAAGAAAAGGAAAAGAGTTAAAAGAAGAGAGTTTGGTTCAGTATAAAGAGGTTGTTTTAGAGAGTTTTACAAAACTTTTAAAATAGAAAAATGTGCATGTGTAGGGTCGATTTATTGCCAATGCCAATGACTTAAGCTTTTTTTGGAATTAATTCCTTAAGTCATTGGCATTGGCAATAAATCGACCCTACACGATGGTATCTTTTATAAAATATACTTCAACGCGTGTAATACAAGAACCGTAAGCAGTCCCCCTGCAATACCTGCAAGAATATCATCGCCCATAACACCTAATCCACCTTTTACTTTTCGGTCAATGAGTCCAATGGTAGAGGGCTTCCAAATATCAAAAAGTCTAAACGCACCAAACGAGGCAACAATCGCAATCTCATAGGCATAATCGTAAGGCATTGTTTTGGCAGAGGCAATAGCAAACATAAGAGTAATCCACATACCTGCTACTTCATCAATAACAATGGATTTATCATCATGAGTATTGGTTAGTTTTTCATATTTGTTAATCTCAAATATACCAACAATTGTAATAAGCAAGGTTATCATAAAAAGTGTTTGCATTGGAATAATTTGAAGTAGGGCAACACCTACAATAAGTGCGGCAAAAGAGCCAACCGTTCCTGGGGCTTTTGGAGCTAGACCAGAGCCTCCAAAGGTTATAAAAAGTCTGTTTAATGTCATATAATCTGTCCTGTATAAATATAATATTTGGAAACGGAGAGCTTACTCCAATGCCAATGAATTAAGGAATTTTGGATTCTTTTTTGTAGGGATACCCTTTATGGGGGTATCCAAATATTGGGATAAGTGTGGACACCCACAAGGGATGTCCCTACAAGTTCAAAAGCTTAATTCATTGGCATTGGAGCTTACTCCCGAACAACGGAGGCATAGCCTTCCGATTCCGAGTTAACCAAATGTTATGTTAAAGAACTTGTTTGATAAAGTCCCATAAGCTTAATGTAAAAATCTTCTTCGCTATGTTCTTCGATAAGACCATCGTTTGGCATAAGAGCATCATAAAGCTCTTGAAGCCGTTCAAATCTATCTGGAAATAGTGCACTTAAAATACTGGCTGAAACTTCTCGTCTTACCAGTATAGACGGAGGCATCATTCCTGCTTGAATAAGTTGTAAAATAGATGGCGAATGGTAGTGTACATGATGATGTTGTCCATGAGGACAGGTTGTTGTACTTACCAAAGTTCGACATTTGTTACAATAGACATACTGTTCTGCTGTTGTAATCTCTATTTTAATATCTTTGGATGCATCAAAAACAGAGTTTAATTTATCTTGGTCATAAAAAAGACCGAGTCCTGCATGGTTGTTTCCTACCACTAAATGGGTACATCCATAGTTTTTGGCTACTAATGCATCTAAAATAAGTTCATTGTACCCTGCAAAGATATACGAGTTCTCTAATGGAACAATAATAACCTTGTTTTGTGGTAGAAAGTTTTCAATAAAGGTCATTAATGCTGTATGCCGAATATCGTAACGTAATCCTGTAGTATTAAATGGTTTCAACAAAAAGAGTACAACCAAATCCGATTGATCAATTGCTTGACGAATCATCCGTTCATGAGCTCGATTAAGAGGGCTTGCTGATAATACCATTGAAGATATTTGTTTAGCATTTTGCTCTTCTATCTTCTGTTTAACCATTCTTTTTGTACCTGATATAAGAGGGTACACTACTTTGTAATCGCCTGAAACGGCTATTCTTCCAATTCGTTTAATGGTGTTTTTGACACCAGGATGAGATTGATCAGCTGTTCCATAAATACATTTTAGACGTTCATCGGTTTCAACAATAAAGGTCTCGTCAACGGTTAATGTTCCAACATGCTCTTTTTCATGCATAAGGTCAATGACTTCGCCTTTTTCTAAACTTGTTAAGCAAGCTTCATTTTTCTTACCGTTTGGTGTTAATAAGAAAGGAAAAGGAAAAGGAACACCTTTATACATCTTGGTCTCTCTTACTTCAATAGCTTCAGCTTCCGACATGAGTTTGCTTACAGGAGAAATTAACCCCTCTTGTACCAATGCTAAGGTTGATAATGCCTCTGCATCTATATAGAGTTGCTTATTTTTTCTTGAAGATGCCATATTTTTTCCTTTTTTCCCATAGACTTTTTCTAGAGATTCCTAGTTTTTTAGAGAGTTCTGTATCAGGGTAT
>Ga0256826_1002305_pt1 | contig 11674 bp, 13 predicted proteins | sample CV79metaG_FD_185975 | JGI IMG/M metagenome (GOLD analysis project Ga0256826, IMG submission 185975) | Hydrothermal vent microbial communities from East Pacific Rise, Pacific Ocean - CV79 | ecosystem: Environmental > Aquatic > Marine > Hydrothermal vents | place: Pacific Ocean: East Pacific Rise... | reverse complement strand
AACTGTAACATCAGCACAATGAAGTTTAAAAATGTTTATAAGCAGGGTATTGAGTCAATGAGTGAATCATTCCTAGACTCAAAAATAACATATTTTTTAGTAATAAATAAAAATATAGAAAACTTTTCGTTTTCATACTTCAATCTTTTAAAAAATAGATTTAGCATTATAACTATACCTATAATAGTAGATGAAGATAGTGTAACTACACAGAGTGATCTCAAACCAAAAGATCAATCTAAAGAGAGACTCAAGATGAGTATAGCAGCTGGTATCGCTATACTTGCTGCTCTGTTTATATTCTGGAGACGTAAATATATCTATCTAATCTTTTTAATTATACCTCTTATCTATATAGGATATCTAGCAATACCAGATAGAGAGATATGTATAAAAGAAGGAACTCAAATACGTCTACTTCCGGTTGAGAATGGGACTATATTTGAGACAACGTCATCAAAACAGAGACTTCTTCAAGAGGGAAGTGTTAAAAACTTTGCAAAAGTTAAATTAAAAAATGAAAGAATAGGATGGGTTAAAAATGAAGATATTTGCTCATATTAGATGGTTTTTTGCAACTGTAATAATTTTTACAGCTATTGCACTCTCCATAATTTTATTTCCACTACTAAAGCGTCCATACCCTAGAAAAATATCGAACTGGTTTATACGGTATACAACCCTATTTACTACCAACATCAAAGGGACTGAAGATCCTGATGTACAGATGTTTCTTATAAATCATCAGAGTGACATGGATGTAGGTGTTGTTGAGACAAGTACTAAAAAAGATCTCGCATGGGTTGCTAAAAAAGCACTTTTTGATGTACCTTTCTTTGGTCTTGCGATGAGTCTTCCTGAAGATATCGAAATAGAACGTGAAAGTAAAACTTCGCTAGTAAAACTACTTCGTGCTGTAGGTGATCGTGTAAAGAAAAAACGTGTTGTAACTATGTTTCCAGAGGGAACACGTACAAAAGATGGAAGAATGCTACCCTTTAAGTCTGGTGCTAAGTTTGTAGCTGATAAGTATCAACTAAGAGTGCAACCAGTAGTCCTAGTTGATACACTTGGCTGCTATGATATTAAACGTTTCTTTTATAAACCTCAAGATATAACGGTAGTATTTATGGAGCCATTTATAGCAGATAAAAGCGATAAAAATTGGCTCAATGAGTTACGAGTAAAAATGCAAAAGGTGTATGACGATGAGTTGGCAATCAATTCTAGTAATCGGTAGTGGTGGCTTTATAGGTGCTGTACTTCGAGTATATCTAAATGGTTTTATATCTCATAAAATCCCCCATGTTTTGCCATTAGGTACACTAGGAGTAAACCTCATTGGTAGTTTTATTATGGGTTCTCTTTTTGCCTACTTTATGTATACAACACTCTTCTCTGTACATATGAAATCATTTCTTACAACTGGTTTACTTGGAGCACTAACAACATACTCAACATTTGCTATGGAGACTTTCTTTCTTCTTGAGGGTGGTAGTTTTATGCTTGCAGGAGTAAATATGACACTTAATCTTTTTGGAACTATCTTTATGGCTGGTAGTGGTTACTACTTAGTCAACACCCTTTTTAAATCTTAATAATCTCATCCGCACACCACTCTGCTAACTCCATATCATGTGTAATTAAAAGCATTGCTGTTGTATCAAGATTCTCTATTAACATCTCCATTACCTCTAGCTGAATCACATTATCAAGTGCTGAAGTTGGTTCATCTAAGAGAAGTAAGGCTGGCTTCATAAGTATTGCACGAAGGATTGAAGCACGTTGAAGCTGTCCACCTGAGAGTTCATGGGGAAGTTTTAAGAGTAAATCATAATCAAGATTTATAAGTTTGAGATATTTTTTTAACTCTTTAGTTGAAGTTACATCTTCTATCTGATTTAAAAGTGAGTAGCTAGGGTGAAAAGAGCTATAGGGGTCTTGAAAAACTTGAGAACACTTAGCGCTTGAGAGTTCTCCTCTTAAAGGTTTTAAGTTACCAAGTATCAACTCAAAAAGAGTACTTTTGCCAGCACCACTCTCTCCTACTATAGCCTTCAGTTCACCTTTTTTTAGGGTGATAGAAAAATCATTAAACAGTAGTTTATCTTTTGTATATCCAAATGCTAAATTTTGAACCTCTAGTAAGTAAGACAACTACTCACTCTTAGTAAGTGAATTGTATGCTCGTGCTAACTCTTTGTAAAGAACATCTGGCTTTATATCACCATTCTCTTCCCAGATACGTTTCATAACAACATTGTCCTCTTCACCATTCCATACTTTGATGTAAGAGCCATCTTTATATCCATTGTCTTGGCGGAATTGGTTTAAGATATTTTTCCCTACATAGAGACGGTAGAGTCTCTCTAAATCAAGTCCACTCATAATAACTAAGTCAAAAAAATCAGATAGAAGTGTCTCTAACTCTAACTCATCTGTTGAAATTGATAAACGAATAAGAGATTCTACCTTAGAAATAACCACATCTTGAGGTGCAAAAAACTCACTACTAACATCTATCTTACTAAATGATTCAAGTTCTGAGATATTTATAGCTAAGTCTTCAACTCCACCTTTTAGCATTTGAGAGTAGTTTTCAATAGCCAAACTCATAATAAAGTGCCATACATCGATAACTTCAATCTGATGGTTAGCCCAATCTGGATCTTTATCTATCGCTTTCCAGTGTTTCCAGGAGAAGCTATCAACCATCTCTGCACACTCCATGTAGATACAGCGTCTCCAGTTTATACTTTTTCCATTTTTAGTGCTACCCTTTGTCCACTCTTCTCCATTTGTAGCATCATTTAATTGATTTTGTAGCTGCAGCATTAATAAAATTTTATCCATAAAATATAACTCTCTTTTTATTTAGTTTTTTAATATATTTATTTTATCTAATATGCTAGAATTTCATACTTAAAAAGAGAGAATTATGAAAAGAATTAACTGTAGAAGATGTCAATACTATTTTGTTACTTGGGAGGCGAGGAAACCTCACGGTTGTAAGGCTTATGGTTTTAAGTCCCCTCAGATACCATCATTAGTAGTATTTCAAAGTAGTGGACAGGATTGCAATATGTTTAAGGAGAAAGCTCTCGCCAAATAATCTTTTTACCAAAACCTAAACTATTATCTGTCATTTTAAAGTAATCAACTTCTATTTTCCATAGTGTAGGGTTTAATGCCAATGCATAGGGGAATTTCTTAAAATATTGTAACTTCAAACTACTCTCATCTAAACTTAAAAACTCTCCAGAAAACTGAAGACCTTTTATTTCGCCTACCTTATCCGTCTCAAGTAGTATATTTCCAGCTATTTTCGAGTTTAGTTTTATATGTTTTATATGAGTAGTTTTATCACTACTAGCGACTATAAAACAGCGTTTAGACTCATCATAAACATAAAAAAGAGAGCAGACACTTAACTCATCGTCAAATGTAGTTGCCAAACTCATAACATGATGTTTCTTTATAAAAAGAGCGATTTTTTTTAAATCTGCTTCCATAGATTACATTTTAAATAAAATATTTTCCAAATCAATATCAGATGTGATTTTATACTTTTCTAACATCATCTGACCAATATCATCAGCCTTAAGTGTCTCATAAATATCACTTGGATTAGTCATGTTGTAGTAACTTTTTAAAAACTCTAAAATAATTTCTAATTTATTCTCTCTTACACTCATCTTCTTATGCTCTTTATACTCATCCCAATCAATTCTAATCAATACTTTTCCTTTTATTTTCAAGAGCTAAAGTGAGTCTCTTAATTACTTCTGACATTTTAGCAGAGGAGAGTGCAAAATTCAAGCGCATAAAGCCACTTCCCTCTCTACCAAAGCTCAAACCAGCATTTAAGCCTAGTCTTGCCTCTTGTATAAAAAACTCTCTTAGAGCCTTATCTTTAAGACCCAGACCTCGACAATCTAACCATGCTAAGTATGTTCCCTCTATAGGTGTAAGTTTAATAAACTCACTATACTCTTTGCAAAGAGCATCAAGCTTTAAAAAGTTTTTATAGAGATGAGTTTTTAACTGCTCTAGCCACTCTCTACCCTCACGATAAGCACTCTCAAACGCAATATGAGATAAAACAGCTCCCTGTGCGAAGTGAACTCTATTGTAAGCCTTTTTAAATTTTTTATGTAACTCTTCATCAGGAACTACCACACTACTCATCGCAAATCCAGCCATATTAAAACTTTTACCAACTCCAATAGCTGTTAAAGTAATAGCCCTCGCCTGAGCATTGAGAGAGGCAAAAGGAGTCTGCACATTAGGTGCATAGACTAAGTCAGAGTGTATTTCATCTGCAAAAACAACTATATCATTCTCTATACATACTTCTAGTATCGCTTCTAACTCTTGACGTTTCCATACTCGTCCAACAGGATTATGAGGTGAACAGAGTAGAAGTAACTTAGTATTTGTATCAATTTTAGCTTTTAAATCCTCTATATCAAAAGTGTAAGTTCCATCATCTTTTACTTTAAGAGGATTTTTTACAAGCTCTCTATTTAGATTTAAAACTGAATGAAAAAATGGAGAGTATACTGGCGTTTGAACTATAACTCCCTCTCCCTCTTGAGTAAAAGCTTCAATAGCCACACTCATTGAAGCAACTACTGAGTGAGAATAGAACATATCTTTAATCTCAAATACTAAACTATGCTCTCTTCTCATCCACTCTAGTTGAGCTTCAAACGCCGAAATTGGCACCTCTTCATAGCCAACTATAGGATGTTCTAGTCTCTTTTTAACAGCATCTAAAACAAAAGAGGGTGTGTCAATATCCATATCAGCTACCCAAACAGGCTCTACATCAGTAGTACCAAATAGCTCCTCTCTAAGAGTGTACTTTTCGGCATTTGTATCTTTTCTACAAGCACTTAGAGAGAAGTCATACTTCACCTCTTTTTCCAGACACTTACTTCAGAGATAGTATGTTGAAACTTTCTAGCAGTCTCTTTTATAACAAAATCAAGATCTTGTGTATGAATGAGTTCAAACTTATCTGCTAAAACTTCTCTCAGGGCATCTATAGTTTTTACAGAATCTCCATTTTCATCCTCATACCCACCAAGCCAAAACTCTTTGTTAGTTGAACTCTCCTGCCATGTATATGGAGAGGTTATGACTAATATTCCATCTTCATTTAATCTCTGATCAATCGTGTCAAGAAAGAGTCTTGGATTGTAGAGTCTATCTATTAAATTTGTCGCCATTATAAGGTCATAGCCTTTGAAGTTTGCCTTTAAGTTACAAGCGTCACCCTGCCAAAAAGAGACCTTACTTTTAAGTGACTCGTATCCAAGTTCATCAATTGAAACTTTTTTATTTTGAGAGATTTCACCCTCTTCTTTGACACTAAAAGCCACATAACCATCACTTTTAAGTTTTGCACCAACCTGTACAAAACGTACAGAAAAGTCGATACCCTCAACTTGCTCAAACTCTTTTGCTAACTCATAAGTAGCCCGTCCTGTTGCACAACCTAAATCCAAAGCTTTGCCTCTGTTTTTACTAAAAGAGGCTGCAACTCTTGCTGTACTTATCGCAAAGTTTTCAACTCCAAAGTGAGTATCTCCATACTGAAACTCACAGTACTGTGAAACTAACTCATCACTCTCGTATATATCGCTCAAATTCTCTTCCTTTTTCTCACTTATTACATATCTAAAACCAGCATTTTGGTAAAAATGTTTTCTAAATGCATAACGTGAATGTTTTGTTATTAGGTTTCCACTACTTGCCCATGAAGAGCCTAGTATAAGTGCATGTCTTTCATCAAATGTCGGCACAGAGAAGTCATCATAAGCCTCGTGAACCTCAAAGCCATCAAAAGCTCTTATTGGTGTTCTACTCCACTGCCAAACATTTCCAACTACATCATAAATAGCCTTACCATTTTGTGTTATAAAACTAAACTCATTTACAGGAGATGAACTTCCGTAGTGATAGAAGTTTAGATTTGCACTGCTCTCATGAAAAGAGGGAATATCTTCAATCTTTACTTCATCATATATAGCCCTGTACTCAGTCTCACTTGGAAGTTGATACGTAACTCCATCTTGCAGACTTTTATAACGACAGAATGCTTCAGCCTCAAGGGCATTTACATCAACAGGCCAATCAAGTGGCATATCTATCTCAGAGCTTAAAGATCGGTACTTATAAACACCATCTTTTAAAATCCAAAAAGTTGGGCACTCTGCCTTAGTGATTTTTAAAAAATTTCTTCCCTCTTCATCCCAATACTCTTCATTTTTATATCCATCAGCGATTACAAATGCCATATATTCACCATTACTTACAAGGTATTTTGAGGCTTTAAATGCTGTAACACTCTCTTCATAAACGCCATACTCATTATCCCAGCCATAAAGTTTATGCTTTTTATCTACCCCTAGTTTTATCTCAGCACTATTTATCTCTAAGATCTCATTTTTAGGTGCCGTTGCACTCTTTGTACAGAGGTTAAAATGTATAGAATCTTTTACAAACTCTATAGGCATCTGACGATGGAGTACTAAAGATGTCTCTATGTGGATTCTCTCATGCTCTATACCCATAAGTATTATCCACATTGGAGAATTTTCATTTATTGGTAGAGAGAGAGGAAGAGTCATAATCAACTCATCTACAAGAGTTTTCACATGCTCTCGATACTCACGAACCTCTTCAACTTTAGGCCAGTTATATCTAGCATTGTCCATATCATCCCAAGACATCTCATCAACACCTACAGCAAATATTGACTCAAAACTAGGATTTATTCTCTCATGTATTATCTTCATATTTATGAGTTTATTTACAAAAAAGGTAGCTGTATGTCCAAAATAAAATATCATAGGATGGCGTGTTATCTCAGACTTTTCATAAAAGACATCGTCATCTTTTAATACTTCAAAAACTCTCTCATATAACTCATATGTGTTGTGAAAGTACTCTTTTATCTCTTGGCGTTTAGACTCGATGCTCTGTCCATCAAGTAGGGGAGAATATTTACTTAGCTTGCTCAAAAAAAGACCTTTTAATTTGTTATAATGATTATATGCAAATTATTCAAAGTAAATTATTAAATCACTCTACTGGTATAACTCACGGCTTTACAACTAAGAAAAATGGTAACCTAGCTTTTCATGTTGGGGATGATATTGAAAATGTAAATAAAAATCATCTAAAACTTGCAGAAGTTATGCAGTACCAAAAAGAGACTCTTGTACATATGAGACAGATTCACTCAAATATTGTAAAAATTGTAGACAAAAATAGTAACTTTGATAATCCTCCTACTTGTGATGCACTCATAACAGATACTAAAAATACTCCTCTCATGGTTATGGTTGCAGACTGCTCACCTATTCTATTTTATGATAAAAAACGAGATGTAATTGCTGTAGCTCATGCAGGAAGAGCCGGAGCATTTCATAATATCATACACAATGTACTCGATAGTTTCAAACATGATTTTGATTCAGATCCTGATGATATTGTTGTAAGTGTCGGACCAAGTATTGGTGTCTGCTGTTATGAGGTAGGTGAAGAAATTTATACAGATGCTAAAGAGTTAAACCTTGAGTATGCGATAAGTAAACGCCAAGATTCCTACTACCTGGATATCTCAAAAATTTTAAGAACACAACTCTTAAACGCCAAAATACAAGAAAAAAATATAGAGTTTAGTAGGGAGTGTAGTTGCTGCAGTAGTGAGAAATACTTCTCATATCGTGCAGAACCAAAAACAGGAAGGTTTGCTGGAATTATCTATTTAAAGTAAATTTCTCTTAAAATTATATTTCGTAAAAATACATCTGATATGATTTATCTAATTCTGAAAGTTTAACATTAAACTGCTCTCTTATCTTCTCTTGCATATCTAACCAAAATGAGTCAAGAACTACACTTGCACCTGCATTTTGAGGTGGTACAAAAAGTTTACCCTCAACTACTTCTATAATATCTAAAACATTTATTTCAGATGCATCACAAGAGAGCTTATATCCACCGCTAGCACCTCTAACACTTATAACTAAAGCACTTTTTTTCAGAGTTGCAAGTATCTGTTCTAGGTATCCATGAGATATTTGAGTTATGGCTGATATCTCTTTTATCTGCATTAATTTTGCGTTTGGAGAGTTACTTAAAGCATACATAGCAGCTACACCATATATACCCTTAGTTGAGATGCCGACCATTAAACAAATATTCTTTTATAAAGGTGGTATATTTCACACCCAAGACAGTATGAAAATGCAACTTCTAGAATGATACAAGCTAATAATATCACACTAAAAATATAAAATAGAGCCGTAAAACTAGCAAAATGAGTAGCTGCGATCGCCACTAAAAATACTAAACCAAAAAGTGCTGCTAGTTTTTTAGGTGCTGCATCTACCTTAGTAGTCTGTAACTTTAGGAGCTGTTTTGTTTTTCTTGAAAGCATAAAGAGCAGACTATACTCTTTGTTGAGGAAGATTCTTGTAGCAAAGTCTAGTATTAGAAAAAGTATTAGGGCTGAGTTTTGAAGTAAAATAAAGAGTGTAAATATAATTCCTACATATAAAGCATTTATCCTTGCAACATTTGAGTCAACTGAGATAAGTGATATAGGACATGATTTGTTGTTCATAAGAGATCCTTTAATTATTATTTGTAATATTAAAGGATTTCTATTTTAAAGTCAAGTAAACTTAGTGGTTTGCTAAGGATTAACCATTTATTACTTTAGCTAACTGCTCTGGAAGTAAGCCTAAAGACTCTTCAACTAAGAGAGTATTTCCATGAGTTATAAATGCATCCTCATACTCAAAACTCGTAAGTTCGATATCCATAATCTTCTCTTTTGCTAAAAACTCTAAAATAGCAGAACCAACTCCACCCATCTTAGAACTATCAGAAAAAATATACCATTTTTTATGTTTAGAACTTAAATCTTTGAGCATCTCTTCATCAAGTGGTTTTACAAATCGTAAATCTAAAATAGAGACTTCTTCATCTAAGAGCAGTGACGTTGCATAGGCTCGTCCAACACCATTTCCATAGCCAATAAGAAGAGTATCACTCTCCTTAGCTTGAAGGAGTTGAGACTTGGCAAGTTCAAACTTGATAGATTCAGGTAGTGTGGTTGGAGTAAATGAACCTCTTGGATAGCGAAGAGAACATGGATGATCATACTCTGCTGCAAATGCCATCGCTTGGTGAAAACTCTTCTCATCACGAGGTGCAAAAAGTATCATATTTGGTATAGCCCTAAGAAAAGATATATCAAAAACACCCTGATGAGTCTCACCATCTTCACCAACTATTCCAGCACGATCAAGAGCAAATACAACTGGTAAATCCATCAAACATGTGTCATGAATGACTTGATCAAAACCACGCTGTAAAAATGTTGAGTAGATAGTACAAAAAGGTTTAAAACCCTCTTTAGCAAGAGCTGACATAGAAGTAACTGCATGCTGTTCTGCTATGGCAACATCCCAAAATCTATTTGGATACTTCTCAAGTAGTTCACTCATACCTGTACCACTAGGCATTGCGGCAGTTGCTCCAACTATTTTGTCATTTTTTTCAGCTAAACTCAGTAAAGAGTCTGTATATATCTGAGTTGCACTTTTTGCACTACTCTTTTTAAAACTACTTCCATCACTAAGATCAAAAGGACCCACACCATGCCACTTTTCCTCTTTCCCCTCAGCGATGTCATAACCCTTACCTTTAGTTGTTTGGCAGTGAATTATTACAGGTCTATTTAACTTTCTTGCAGTTTGCATGATATCTATTAGTTGCTCTAAGTTATGCCCATCAACAGGACCAATATAGTTAATCCCCATCTCTTCAAACATAATACCAGGAGTGATAAGTTTAAGACCCTCTTCCATACGTTTAGCAATATAGTGAGCACCCTCACCAAAATTATCTACAAAACTCTCTGTTGTTTTCTTAAAACGCTGGTAAAAAGGAGAAGCCATCGCAGAACTAAGCATTCTACTAAGTGCCCCTATCGGTTTTGCTATGCTCATTTCATTATCGTTAAGTATGATAATCATCGGATATTTTCTATCACCTAACTCATTGAGTGCCTCATAAACCATACCGGCAGTCATAGAACCATCACCAATCATAACAACAGGTATACGACTCTCTTGTTCACCTTTTATGTCAATAGCCTTTGCTGCACCAACACCCAAGGAGATGGATGTAGAACTATGCCCTGCAACGAAGTAGTCATCATCACTTTCACTCGGTTTTGTATAACCACACATACCATTAAACTGACGCAGAGTATCAAACTCATCCCATCTATCTGTTAAAAGTTTGTGTGCGTATGACTGATGACTCACATCAAAGATGAAAGGATCCTTTTTAGAGTCAAACACCTTATGCATAGCAACTATTAGCTCTGTTGCACCAAGTGTTGAACTTAGGTGTCCACCATTTTTACTTACTACACGAAGTATTTCTGTTCTGATATCATGACATACATCTTCTAACTCTTCGATATTTTTATTTTTAATATTCATCTATTTTACTCACTTAGTGCTGCTTGCTTTACTCTTTGAAATCTTTTACTTATTTGGGCATCTATATTACCAGCATCGCTCATAACTATCACCCCACCTTCACTTACTGCACTATCTGAGACTATGCTTATGTGTTCTAACTTTCCAATATGTTCAGAAATAGCTCCATGATTTTTTGGATTAACTTTAAGTGTTACTTTCGATGCACTCTGTAACTCTTTTAGTAACTCATCAGATAATATTTTTGCTACTTCATTTGAATTTTCACTCAACTCTATTTTTACTACTTCCTCTGAGATATCTAAGGCTGCACTAATAAGTCCAGCCTTAATTCCCTCTAATGCACTCTCAAACTCTTTCGCACTCTCTTCAAGTTTTCCTACTGAAGCTGCAAAAAGATCAACACTATTTGATGCACTACTCTCTGCATCGGAAACTGCCTTAGCTATACCAGCCTCAAGACCTTCCGCAAAGGCTTCCTCTTTGGCTTGGATTAAAGCTTTTTCATACTCCTCTTCCTTACTCTCTAACTTCATCTGAAGTTTTATAAAGTTTGAAGACATCTCATCCGTTTTCTGCATCAAAGACTCTATAAGAGACTCTTTTGAACTTGAGCTCAAAGCACTAGAGTCTACATCTGTTACTCTTGCTCTTGGATTATTATCTTCAGTGAAAGATTCTGATTGATCAAGTACACTATCTGCAACTGGTTCGCTAACAGTTGCTATAGCTTTAAACTGATACTTATCAACATTATGTTTTGCTAATCTCTCTCTTGAAATTACTGTTGCCATTATTCTATCATCTCTTCAGTTGATCCCATCTGTATAGTTCCAGCTTCAGCAAGACCATTAACAACTTCAACTATTTTACGTTGTGCTGTCTCAACATCTTTCATCTTAACAGCACCAAGGAACTGCATCTCTTCTTCAAAGGCATCACGAGCACGCTCACTCATAGCAGAGAAGAACTTCTCTTTTAACTCTTCTGGAGAAGATTTAAGTGCTAGCATAAGTTCTGCTTTATCAACAGCTTTAAGAGTTTCAGTGATTGCAGTTTTATCTAAACTCACCATATCTTCAAATGTAAACATCATCTCTTTAATGAGAGTAGCTAACTCTTCATCAACCTGCTCAATA
>Ga0256826_1002304_pt1 | contig 11683 bp, 7 predicted proteins | sample CV79metaG_FD_185975 | JGI IMG/M metagenome (GOLD analysis project Ga0256826, IMG submission 185975) | Hydrothermal vent microbial communities from East Pacific Rise, Pacific Ocean - CV79 | ecosystem: Environmental > Aquatic > Marine > Hydrothermal vents | place: Pacific Ocean: East Pacific Rise... | reverse complement strand
TAGCTACTTTCACTATGTGCTGTAGTAAATATAATATGTTGTTTTTTATTGATTTTTCTTATCTCTTTGACCATCTCTAAACCAGTCATATTAGGCATTTTAATATCAGATATAATAATAGTTGGATTATATTTTTTAAATTGTTCTAAACCATCTTTTCCATCAACTGCAACATATAGTTGATTTGATATATATTTTAAAACTGGAATTAAACCTTCTCTAATATCTTTGTCATCTTCAACATATAATATAGTTATATTAGTTTGAGCCACTATCATTCCCTTCATCTTCATCATTTAGTTCAATCATAAAACAAGAACCATTTCCAATATTTTTAATTGTAAGTTTACTATTCATATTATCTTCAATAATCATTTTTGACATATATAATCCCATACCAGTACCTTTACCTTGCTCTTTTGTTGTGAAATATGGTTCAAAAATACGTTTAATGATATCTTTGTCTATACCACCTGCATTATCACATATGGTAATTAGCTTTTGTTTATTATCAATATTTACATTTATTTTTGGATTTTGGATTTTATTTTCTAGTAATGCATCTTTTGCATTATTAATTATATTTAAAATAACTTGTTGAAATTCACTTTGTAATCCATAGTATTCAAACTCATCACCTTCTAAGATCAGTTCAATATCATGATTTAATAGTTGGGCTTCTTGCATATTGATAACAGATTTTGTAGTTTCTAAAACTTTAAAGTTATATTTTGTTTTATCAACTCTAAAAAAACTTCTAAAATCATCAATTGTTTTAGACATAAACTTTATAGTTTTTTTATTTTTTTGTATAAAATCAAAGATAAAATCTTCTGTAATGTCGCCATTTCTAAAATTATATTTTAAACCTTGTATTTGAATAGAAAGTGCATTTAGAGGTTGTCTCCATTGATGAGCAATAGCACCTATCATCTCTCCCATACTTGCTAATTTTGATTGTTGTTGTAGAACATTATCTTTTTCTCTGATATCATCAATAGCATTTTTTACTTTAATCTCAAGTTCATCATTAAGTTTTTGTAACTCTTTGGTTTTTTTGTTTACTTCTATCTCAAGATTATTTGCTAGTTCTTGTAACTCTTTTTTTGAATTTGATAATGACTTAATCATAAATTTAAAAGAGTTAGCTAACTCCTCTATCTCATCACCCGTTTTTATATTTAATGATTCAAAATCTAAATCTTCACCTGCTGTTATATGTTTTGCTGCACCTGTAAGTTTTGATATTGGTGATGTTAAATATCGTAATAAAAATGCGATTAAAAATGCAATAATAATAGATATTCCTATAATATACAAAATTAAAATTTTGATATATTGTTGAGATTCTTTTTCAAAATAATTACTATTTGTCACATGCGCTACGTACAAAAATTTATTTTTAAGTAGTTCAATACTATATATTGCAAATGCAGAATTGATTGATTCATCATAAAACTTATCATGAGATTTCTTATGATCTAAGACATTTTTTACATTAAAATTATCTTGTATTAAATATTCTTTACCAAATTCAAATCCAAAAGTTTTATCAATGTTTTTATGAAATAGGTATTGTCCATCTGAATTTGTTATATAAGTATCAAAATTTGGGTTTTTTCTAAACTTAGAAAATTCAAAAAGTTTATCTACATTTATATTTATAACTATAATTGCATAAACTTTATCATTATTGTATATAGGTGTAGCTACACGTAGTGTTGGAACATATGGTGTCTCTATAACATTATATTCTCTATTAAGATTTATGTCAGATATAAATATCTTTTGTTTTTTTAGCTTTATAGTTTGTTTAAAATAATTACTTTTTGCTTTTGATTGAAGATTATTTTGATCAACTATTGTAAGTTTACCATTTTTTTGTTCAACTCTGATCATCTCTTTACCATTATTTTCAATACCTATTAATCTAACTTGAAAGTATGAAGGGTTTTGTTTCATAACAACTGCAAATAGCTTGGATAATCTCTCTTTCCAAGAATTAAGATGCATATTTTGCTCTTCATCATAATTATATTTATTTTTTGTAGTTCTTAGTATTCCAAAAATTGATTCTGAATTTGATGCAAATAGTAAGTTTTTTTTTGCTTCTTCAATTTTTTTCTTAATATTATAAGCAGTTTTTTCAGCTTCAAATGCAGTTGATTTAATAAGGTTATTTTTAAATATTTCATTTGACTGTTGATAAGAGATAAATGCTAGTGCAGTAATCCCTAAAAAAGATAATATAAAACTTAAAATGGCAATTTTAGAAGATAACTTTATATTAGTAATTTTCATCAGTTAATAACCTATTTAAGTTTATATTTGCTTTATGAATAACGATAAATACATCAGTTGGTGTTTTATCTTTTACATTATCTGTTACTATTTTATCATCATACTGTATGTTGTACTCTATCATAAATTCATTTAACGATGCAATAATTATTCTTAATGCATTATATACAGTAGTAGGTGTAGTATTTTTTTCTTTCGGAATAATAACATTCTCATCTTTAATATTTGCTCTAGATTGGATTTTTTTAAATGTTTGATAAATTTTCAAACTTTCATCAAATACCTCTTTTGGACTTTTACTATTTTTAGTAATATTTTCTATAGGATATTTACTTTGCTTTATTTGAAAATGTTTATTTATAGTATCTATAGATCTACTAATATTTTTAGCTAATATAAATGTTTCATTGGGAGTATATGATGTTCCTATTAATTGATCTAATATTTTTGATATAAGCCATAAATTGTTATATACATCAGAAGGTGTTTTCCCACTATATTTATGCTTTTCAAACATATATTTATAGTGTTTAATATTTTTATTATAATTTTGCTGTAAAATTAGTGTTACTGTGAAATCTAGTCTTTCAACTTGCTCATAAACTTCACTTGGAGTGATAGTTCTAAAAGGTTGGTCTGGAATATTAGACTTAAAAAATCCCTCTTTAGTTTTAAATTTAATTGCTTTTTCGATAGCCTCAATTGATTTTTGATATACATGTTTTGGTTTTAACTCATAAATATATTTTGGTTGCTCAATATTTATATTTATACCTTTGTATGAAGCTATAGTTGTTAGTTTTTTAATAATATCTTCACTTAATCCAAAAACTTCATTTGATGTTTTTTTAAGAAGCTTTTTATCATATTGATTTAGTGGCTTTTTCATGCTAAAAGATGGTAATAGAGCTTTAGCATAAAGTAAATTTGCTACAACATCTGAAGGAGTTTTATCATCTTTTGTATGCTTGATTTCAAAGTATCGTTCAAGCCCCAATCTTGTTTTTAGTCTTTGCAACTCTGCAATAATATTTTGTAATGAATCATAAACATGTGTAGGTGTAGTAACTTTATAAACTTTTGAAGGAACTTTAGTAGGTTTTATCCAAAGTTTTTTTTGAATTTTTGCTATCTTATTTAATAATTCATAAGATGTATTAAGAGCATGATTAGGGTGTAGATCCTTTTTAACTTTAAATTTTTTAATTTCAGTATATTCACCTTGAGATTGTCTTAAAAATTTTGCAATTGCTACTATAGTTTGACTTTGTTCATAAACATCTGTAGGTGTAAAACCACCTATACCTAGTATTTTATCAAAACCTAAAGAGACTTCCCATAAGATTTGATATACATCAGATGGAGTTTTATTTGAAAACTTTGCAACTTTTAATGTTGAGAGGAATTTTTTATCACAAAATGGTGAAACCTCTTCATTTAAACGTTTTGTATATACATATACATCAGATGGTGTGATTTTTCTTGATGGATAGTTTGGAATAGAAATTTGTCCAAAGTTATTATTTATTCTATATCTATTGATTTTAGATAAAACCTCTAATGCTTTTTGTAATACATGTCTAGGCTCTTTCCCTTTTTGATATCCTATAACAGGACAAGGATCAGTTATATTAGCTTGTTGTCTTAAATAGATTACTTTTTGTTTTAATAAATATGCTTGAGCATATACATCTGAAGGAGTTTTTTGCTCAGTAGCGAATAGACTAGTATTTATTATTAAATATAATAATAAAAATTTAAAATAAAACATTTTAACTCCATATATATTAATATTTGCTATATTTATTATAACATATTAAATAAAGTTATTACTTAAATTATGTGACTCATCATCGCTTTAAATTCTTTTAAATCATCTTCGTGTCCTAGTAAAACTAGAGTATCCCCTTCATCAATTTTGTGGTTTATTCCTGTAGAGAAAAATACAAACTTATCACTTATTTCCATATCTGTAATACCAAGAATAATAATGTTCTTTTTATCAATGATTTTTAGATCATCAAGATATACACCATCGAAAATAGAGCCTTTTTCTATAGTTATTTCAGCAATTTGTATATCAGATTTAGTAAAAAGTATATCATCAAGAATATTTGAGATAAGAGGTTTATGTAGTGTTCTAAATATTCTTAGTGCCCCTATCTCATATGGATTTATAGTTTTATTTGCACCTGCTAAAAGTAATGTTTTATTATCTTCTTTCGTAGCAGATACAGATATGATTTTGATATCTTTATTTATATTTCTTACACTTAACGTTATAAATAAATTTGTATTTTTATCATCATCTAGGCAGAAAAAAGCTTTTATATTTGGTAAGTTTAGACCAACTTCTATGATATTGTCATCATCCATTAAAGATAATTTTTTTACATCATATCCTAAATGTTTAGCTTCATTATATTTTTTTTCATCCTCTTCAACTATAGTAACACGATAATTTTTATCTTGCAAAGTTTTAGCAATTTTTTGAGATATTTCACTAAAACTATATATTATTATTTTATTATGCATTATTGAATTACCTTTTTAGAAACTTTAGGTTTTGAGGATATTAGATCAATTTTAAATTTAGATATTGATTCTACATGGCCAATTACTATTAAAATATCTTCATTTTTGATAATAAATTGATCCCTTTTTGGATTAAAATTAAATTTATGACTTTTGCTTAGTTCTATGATTCCAATAAGAGTAAGGTTAAAACTTGAGAAATCTATATTTTCTAGCTTATATCCTATAAAATTAGATTTTTTAATGATCTTAATCTCATCCATAACAGCACCTTCACTATTTAATAAAATATCATCAATAGCATCAAAAGCGATAGGTTGACCAACATATTCAGCAGCAATCAATGCACTTATATCATTTGCAGATATTACCTCATTTGCGCCGGCTAAATAAAGTTTTTTCTTAACTTTTGGATTATTTGCTCTAGCAATTATATTTATCTTTGGATTTGCCGATCTTGCTGTTAGAATAATTGATAGATTTACAGCATCATTATCAGTAAGTGCTATAATATTACTAGCACCTTTATTTATCCCTATGCTACTAAGAAAAGCAGAATCAGTTGCATCACCTTTTATAGAAAGAATAGTTTGTGAATTTGAGTGTAAAAAAATATCATCAGCGTTATCAATCACAATAAACTTTTGCTTTACTTTTATAAATTCTTCAACTAATACTTTACCCATTCTTCCATATCCACAAATGATAATAAACTCTTTTAGAGAATTTGCCTCACCAATGACTTTTTCCTCTTTAAGAGCTATAAGTCTAGCAGATAAAGCAGTTGTAACAATAGAGGTGAAAAATGCAATAACAGTTAATCCACCAATTACAAGAAAAAGTGTAGCAATTCTACCCTCAACTGTAACAGGACAAATATCGCCATATCCTACAGTAGAGATAGTGATGATTGACCAATATATAGCATCTAAAAATGTATTAATATTTGGATTTACTCCTGCACCTTCAAATATGAATATAATAGTTGAACCAAAAGTAACTGCCATAAAGAACATAATAGCTAAAGTAAAGAATTCAAATCTTTTTTCAACAAAAACATCACTAAATTGTTTAATAGAATTTGCATATCTAAGTAGTTTAAAAAGTCTAAAAAGCATAAGAATTCTTAAGATTCTAAGTGGTCTATAATATGGCAATATAGCCAATAGATCAATTATAGACATAGGTGAAAAGACAAAATTTAGTTTCGCTTTTATTATATCTTTGAGAGATTTATTTAGATCAAATGGTTGATTTGTTAGTTGACTTTTTTCATAATCTTCTACAATTTGTTTATGTACATGAGATATAACCCAAAATCTACCAAGCCACTCTACTATAAATATTAAAATAGCAACAGTTTCATAATTTGTAAGCCACTCTATACTTTTGTGGTTTACCTCATATATCATAATACCTACAGTGCTAAGTACTAAAAAGATCATTAAAAAGTCAAAATACTTTTTCTTTTTGGAGTGAGTGTCTTCTAGCATTTCATAAAAAAAATGTTTAAAAGAGTAATATGATTTAGTAGATATTAAAAAATATGCTAGCTTTAATATTGTATTTTGCATCGTTATACTTGGTGTCTATTCCCTTTATTTAACATATCTTTCATTGATAAATAACTATTTAATGCCCCAACATAAGCTCTAGCTGATGCAATCATTGTATCTAAACTTAAACCATGACCTATCATGGCAGGATTGTCATCATTGAATACAACTTTACAAGTAACTTTTGCTAAAGCATCTCTACCTTCACTTATAGATTTCACTTTATAATCCAATAACGCACCTTTGTATCCAGTGATTCTATCTATAGTTTTAAAAATAGCATCCATAGCTCCATCACCAATACCTGCATCAGTTTTTTCTACACCATCATGTTTTATAGTTAAAACAGCACTTGGTACTCCACCTGAACAGTCAGATATTTGAACTGAAATAACTTCAAATATTTTATTATTGTTTAATTTTTCATCAGTTACAATCATACGAATATCATCATCCATAATCTCTTTTTTCTTATCACATAACAATTTAAATCTTTCAAAAGCTGAGTTTAATTCATCATCATTAATATCTGCAAAACCAATCTGTGATAATTTATCTTTAAATGCTGCACGACCAGAGTGTTTTCCTAAAACTATAGTATTATTTGTCTCAATTCCTATATCATCAGGTTTCATGATCTCATAAGTTTCTGAATTTTTTAACATACCATCTTGATGGATACCACTTTCATGAGCAAATGCATTTTTCCCTACAATAGCTTTGTTTGGTTGAGGTTCTATTCCTGTAATAGTTGCTACCATTTTAGAAGCTCTATATATCTCTTGAGTATTGATTCGAGTATCAAAGCCTTTAAATAAATCTTTTCTAGTTTTCAATGCCATAACAATCTCTTCCATAGCAGCATTTCCAGCTCTTTCACCTAACCCATTAATAGTACACTCAACTTGTCTAGCACCAGCTTCAATACCTGCTAAAGTATTAGCAACAGCTAATCCTAAATCATTATGGTTATGTAAAGATATAATAGCATCACTTTTTATACTATCTATAAAAGAAACCATCTCTTTTACCATCGATCCAATCTCATTTGGTAATCTATACCCAACAGTATCAGGTAAATTTATAGTTCTAGCTCCTGCTTCGATTACTGCTTGAGTTATCTCTTTCATAAAAGGTAATTCACTTCGTCCTGCATCTTCTAATGAAAACTCAACATCATCAACAAATGTTTTTGCATAAGTTACTGCTTTTACCGCTCTTTTAATAACTTCATCTGGAGACATTTTTAACTTATATTCCATGTGGATAGGTGAAGTTGCTATAAAAGTGTGAATTCTATTTAATTTAGCTTTTTGTATAGCTTCTCCAGCTGCTTTAATATCACCATCAACTGCTCTTGCTAATGAACAAATTGAACTTTTTTGTATAGTTTGAGATATTTGAGATATTGCATCAAAATCTCCAGGACTAGCTGCTGCAAATCCAGCTTCTATCACATCAACATTTAATTTTTCTAATTGTTGAGCAATTTGTATTTTTTCTTCAGTATTCATTGATGCACCAGGAGATTGTTCACCATCTCTTAATGTTGTATCGAATATTATTATATTTTTTTCTTTTGTAGTATTTATCATTTTATTACCTTTTGTAATTATTATGTTTATAGGAATTTTAATTCAACTTTTTAATGTTTAAGTATATTTATTTATAGATTTAGTAGTTAGTTAGGAGTAGGTTCAAGTTTATAGATATTGATTTATATTTAGTATAGTGTTTCATAGTTGGACTCCTGATTTAATTTTATTATAAATTATATCAAAAATTACCTTATACCGAAACTAAACAATTTTTAGCTATACTAATATATATTACAAAAAAAGAGAAAAAATGACATTTAGACAATTAGGACTATGTAGTGAGATTGCAAAAGCTTGTGAAGATAGAGGTTACGAATCACCTACAAAGATACAAGAGGAAGCCATAGTACATCTTTTGAGAAAAAGAGATCTACTAGCAATTGCAAGAACTGGTACAGGAAAAACAGCTGCATTTGTACTTCCAATGCTACAAGATATTAAAAATAAGCAGATAGAAGCAGAAAAGAATGGAGATAATTCAAGTAGAGTTTTAACTAAACTTATTATTGCACCTACACGTGAGTTGGCTTTGCAGTTAGAAAAAAGTGTAAAATCATATGCAACTCATATGGATATCGAAACTTGTTGTGTATATGGTGGTTCAAATATTAAACCACAAGTTAGGCGACTAGAGGAGAGAGTTGATCTTGTAATTGCTACAACTGGTAGATTGATGGATCTTATTAGAAAAGGTAAAATCAATGTAACAAAGATAGATACTCTTGTACTTGATGAAGCTGATTCTATGCTTGATATGGGATTTGTAGCTGATATTGAAGAGATTATGAAGAACTTAACAAATCTAAAGCAAGTTGTTTTATGTTCTGCAACACTTGGGCCAAATATTAAAAAACTATCATCTCAACTTCTACATAATCCAAAAGTTATTGAGATAAAAACTAAAGATAGAGTAAATGATAGAATTGAGCAAATTGCATATCCATGTACAGCAGAAAAAAAGTTAGAGATGTTATCATTTTTAATTGGTACAAAGAATATGAAACAAGTTTTAGTATTTTGTAAAACAAAAGCTTCAGCAGAAGAGATAGTTAAAAATCTTAAACTTGATGGTCTAAAAGCTGCTTCTGTTCATGGTGATAAAACTCATGGTGCAAGAGTAAAAGCAATTACACAATTTAAAGAGGGGCAGATAAAAGTTCTTGTTGCTACAGATGTAGCTGCAAGGGGACTTGATATAGTTGACCTTTTTTATGTAATAAATTTTGATCTACCTTTTATGCCTATTGATTATGTTCATAGAATTGGTAGAACGGCAAGAGCAGGAAAAAATGGAATAGCCATATCTTTACTTGATGCTTATGACGTAGCAACAATAAGAGATGTTGAAAAATATATAGAACAAAAGATACCTCTATTGGAACTTGAAGGTTTTGAAGTAGATAAAAGAATGAAGATGATAGCTACAAAGAAGATTGTAGAAACTAAAGATGATTTTAAAAGAAAAAAAATTGGTGGAGCATTTGGAAATAAAAAGAAAAGACAAGATGCAAAAAAAGCACCTAAACAACGAGGTAGAAGAATAATTGGTGGGAGTAAATAACTAAAAAAAGGTAATCATTATGGGTAAGAGAAATAGATTATTAGCACTATTGTTATTTTTATTTATAGTTGCAAATGGAATTGTATATTATTTAAACTTAATAAATAAAGACCAGAGAATCTCTATTGCATTAGAGCAATCATTAAATGAGCTTAGAACACATTATGAGATATTACTTCATAATCAAAAAATAACTGCAGATGCTGCAAGAATGTCTACTTTAGAGATGCCTCAGGTTATTGAAATATTGACAAAGGTTCAAAATAGTTCATCACAAGAGAAAGCAAAATTAAGAAAACAGTTATATAGTTTACTAAAATTAAAGTATCAGATTTTAAAAAATAAAGGGGTATTACAATATCAATTTATTTTACCCAATAATGAATCTTTTTTAAGAATGCACAAGCCTAGTAAATTTGGAGATAATTTAAAAGATGTTAGAGCAGATTTTAGATACACAAATAAAACTCATAAACCTATAAGAGGGTTTGTTCAAGGAAGAGTTGCACATGGATTTAGAAATGTATACCCTATATTTGATAAAAATGGTAAATATTTAGGTGCAATGGAAGTCTCTTTTTCAAGTGAATTATTTCAAAAATCATTAACTCAAATTAGTAAAATACATACACATTTTTTAGTTAACAAACATATTTTTGATGCAAAAGAATGGTATCTAGATGATCATTTATCAACATATTTTGAAAGTGCAGAAAATAATAAATATATGCTTGCATTAAATAAAACTCATACTAAGCAGAAGTGTATTGTTGACAATAAAAAACAATTAAAGCCAATACATGAAGAGATAAGAAAAAATATGAAAAAAGGGAAAGAGTTCTCTCTATATTTTACAAATGATGATAATAATACTTGGATGATATCTTTTCTTCCTGTTAAAAACTTATCTCAAACAAAAGTTTTAGCATGGTTAGTATCATATAAAAAGAGTGCTTTTATTGATACTACACTAAGAGGTGGTGCGATCATATCTATAGCATTTTTTGGATTATTTATGTTGCTATTATATTTTATATATAAACAATATATTATACAAGAAAAACTAAAAGAGGAACATACTTTGTTGGATAGTATAATAAATCTAACAGATGATATTATGTTTATAACAAATTTTGATATTGTTACATTTTCAAATAAAAAATTCAAAGACTTTTTTAATGTAGAAAATGAAGAGCAATTTAATGAAACTTTACATAAAAATATTTTAGGTACATTTGTACATAGTGATGGCTATTTATATGATGTAACTCCAGATGAAAATACTACATTTGTACAGCTTGTAGAGAATACTCCTGTGCAGAATAGAGTTGTGTGTATATTAGATCAAACTTTAAATCCAAAAGCATTTAAAATAAGTTTAACAAAAATAGTTAAAAGTGTAAGAGATGATTATTTAGTAACATTGTCAGATATTACAACAATAAAAGAGAGAGAAAAAGAGATCCAAGAAAAAGCTTATATTGATGAATTAACACAAATTTATAATAGAAGTAAATTTGATAAGTTAGCCGAAGAAGAGTTACTAAGAGATATAAGATATAAAAGAGATTTAAGTATAACTATTATAGATATAGATCATTTTAAAAATTTTAACGATACCTATGGTCATTTAATAGGTGATGAGGTACTTATAATGCTAGCAGAATATATTAACAATCATGTACGAGATACAGATACTTTTGCTAGATGGGGAGGAGAAGAGTTTGTTATATTGTTCCCTGAAACAAAAAAAGATATTGCAGTAATTGTTTGTGAAAAATTAAGAGTTGGTATAGAACAACTTTCTCATCCTTTAGCAGGTGGTATTACAGTAAGTTTTGGTGTTACACAATATCAAAAAAATGATACACTTAAAACAATGTTCAAAAGATGTGATGATGCTTTATATAAAGCAAAAGAGAATGGTAGAAATATGGTGTGCTCAAATTAAATGAAACCATACTTAGCATTAAAAGCAAGTGCAGGAAGTGGTAAAACTTTTGCACTTACTGTACGATATATATCTTTACTTTTACTTGATGCCAATCCTAAAGAGATATTAACTTTAACTTTTACAAATAAAGCAGCAGCTCAGATGGCAAATAGAATCTATGAAACACTTATATCATTAG
>Ga0256826_1002303_pt1 | contig 11683 bp, 8 predicted proteins | sample CV79metaG_FD_185975 | JGI IMG/M metagenome (GOLD analysis project Ga0256826, IMG submission 185975) | Hydrothermal vent microbial communities from East Pacific Rise, Pacific Ocean - CV79 | ecosystem: Environmental > Aquatic > Marine > Hydrothermal vents | place: Pacific Ocean: East Pacific Rise... | reverse complement strand
TTTTTTGTTCAAGCTCAGGTACTTCAAATTTATCACCAGCGTGTACTGTTTTTTCAATCACTTTTCCAGTTTGAAGATTTTTAATTTTCATACGTACAAAAGCTGCACCTTTTCCTGGTTTTACATGTTGAAATTCTGTTACTCTAAAAGGGTTACCTGTAATCTCAAGTCTTGCACCTTTTTTAATGTCACCCATTCCGATTGTTGCCATAATGTATCCTTAAAAATAAATTGAATGATTATAGCAAATGCATGGTTAAAAGTAGTGTTTTAAAGTAAGGTACCCAAGAGGGTACCCAAAATATTATAGGGGAATAATATTATTTTTGGTCGCAAGTATCGGAAATGTCAAAATCCATTGCTTTGGTATTGTGCATAAGTACAGGTACAAAAATAAGCGATACAAAAACAGCCGCCACAGTACCTGAGATAAGTGCCACACCCAGACCACCAAAGACAGGGTCAGAGGCTAAGAGTGCAGAACCCAAGATAATTGCTACAGCGGTTAAAGCAATAGGTTTTGCTCTTGTAGCCACAGCTACGGCGATTGCCTCTTTTTTCTCCATCCCTTGACACTGCATCAATGATTTTGCAAAATCAATAAGTAACAGTGAGTTTCTTGAACTAATTCCCATAAGAGCAATAAACCCAATGAGTGAAGTAGCGGTCAAGAAGAAGGTTTCACTTGTAAACAAGTTAGCCACCCAATGCCCAACAATAACCCCAATAAGTGAAAGAAATGAACCCAATAAAATAATACCACTAATGGCAAAACTTTTATAGTAAATAACCAAAAGTAAAAAGATTAAGATAAGTGCTGAAATAAACGCACCCCCTAAGTCACGGAATGTATCAAGTGTTACTTTCATCTCTCCATCCCAACGGAGTAAAAACTTTTCTCCTGTTGTTTTATCGGTAAGATAAAGGTCAAACATGTACGTAGTAAACCCTGCTTTTTCAACTTCATACTCTTTCGCAAAAGCTTCCATCATTACATCACGTGCTTCAAGTAAAGGATACACCTGAGAAACCATATCAGTCTCAGCAATGACATTGACCATACGCGATAGATCTTTATGCATAATCATAGGATTAGACTTTACTTTTCGTACTGTTACAACTTCATTTAATGCAACAAGCATACCTTTTTGATTCATAAGGTTTAAAGAAGAAAGTTTGCTTTTTAAGGCATCTTTACTCGCATCTTTTAACTTTTTACTAGACTTTTCAAGTACCAAAAACATAGGAATTTGGTCGGGCAAATTGGTTGAATTTTTATGTGCAATCACCATACCTTCAAATGCCAGATACAAGATGTTGTTGACTTGTTTTACACTTAATGCACTTCTTGCAATTTTTTCTTTATCAGGAATAAGTTCATATTTATCAAAAATCTCATCTGCCATAACATCTACATCTACCAAGCCATCTGTTTTTTCAAAAATAGCTGCTACTTTTGTAGAAATCTCACGAATCTTATCTACATTGTCACCATGAACTTCAAGTACGATAGACGCCAATGTAGGAGGACCAGCAGGCTGTTCAATAAACTTAATATTTGTACCCACTAAAGTAGGAAGACAATGGTCTTTGACCATAGGACGCAAACGTTGTGTCATAAGGAATGATGGCTCTACCCTCTTATGTTTATCGGTAAGGTTTACAGATATTTCAGCTACATTTTCTGTACGCTTCATACTTGCACCTTTAACCAACCCAGCATAATCAAGAGGAATACCTTGCCCTAAAAAGAGTTCAAGGTTCATCACCTCCTTTTCTTTTTTCAAAATATCAATCACACATTGACTCATAGCATTGGTTTGTTCTATAGAACTCCCCGTAGGTGTATCGATGTAAATAGAAAAAGTATTGTCACTTTTTCCAGGAAGCATTTTTGCTAAAACCAACTTTGTAGGAAACATCAACAATGAAGCAAAAAATGCCACAGCAGTAAGTACAATGACCATGGTTTTTTTAGATTTATGACTTAAAATACCATAGATGAATTTTTCTAAACCTAGCATTATTTAGCTCCTTTATGATGACCGTGTTTTGGTTTTTTTAATAATTTTAAACTCAAATACGGTGTAAAGATATAGGCAACAAAAAGTGATGCAACCAATGCAACAGGAACATTATATGGAATAGGTTTCATAAATGACCCCATCATTCCTCCAACAAATGCCATAGGTACCATCGTCAATATAATTGCCAATGTTGCCACATTTGTAGGTGCCCCAATTTCATCTGTAGCTTCTACAAGAAGTTCACTCATTTCTTTATCTTCTACCCCATGACTATGTAAATGTCTATGTATGTTTTCAATAACAATAATGGCAGCATCTACCAGCAAGCCCAACGAAAGCAAGAAGGCAAAAAGTGTAATACGGTTAATGGTCTGCCCAGAAAGATAGGCAATAAAAAGTGTCACCGCTAAAATGGCTGGAACCGTAAACGTTACAATTAATGACTCTTTCCACCCCAGTGCAAAGACTAGCATAAGTGCAATAATGATAATGGTAATCACAAGGTGATGCATCAATTCATTTACCGCTTCATTTGCTCGTTCTCCATAGTTACGTGTCACCAAATACCCAACACCTGCATGTTCAAACTCTTTTTGATACTCTTTTAGCACATCAAGTACATCTTCTGCAACAAAAACTGCATTTGTACCAGCCAGTTTTGAAACCGTTAAAGTCACTTGTGATTTTTCATTTGAAAGCTCTGCATCTACTTTATCTTTAAATCGGATTTTTGCTGTTTTAAAGTTTTGAATATCTACACCCTCAGTCACTGAAGCAACATCACGCAAATAAATAGGAGACCCCATATACTGTGCAACAATCACAGAACCAACATCAGATACACTCTCAATCGCATTTTTTAAACCAAAAATAACCAATTTATTGCTTGCAGTTCTACCTTTGACATCTGGTACATCAATAGCAACAGACTGTACTGCTTGCATAATTTGACCTAAAGAGAGATGATACGCAGAAAGTTTCCCCATATCTACTTCAATGTTATACTGAGAGCGTCTTTCACCCTTGAGTGTCGTTTTTGCAACATTTTCTACCGCATTGAGTTTTTGTTGTACTTTTCTTACCATTTCAAAAAGTGCTATATCATCTACTTTACTCTCATCTTTAGGATAAAAAGCCACAGTAATAATAGGAATATCAATATCAATATCAAAAGGTTTAATCAATGGTTGCATAACCCCTTTAGGCATTTGATCCATGTTTTGCATGATTTTATCGTAAAGCTTAAGGTTGGAATCTTCTCTATTTTCTCCAATGTAATACATTACATTGACAATACCCACATTGTCCATAGCCATACCATAGACATGCTCTATCCCTTTAATTTCACGTAATCTACGCTCCAAAGGATTTACAATCACATTTTCAATCTCTTCTGGTGTGGCTCCAGGCATTGCCACAATCACAGCACCACCAGAAATAGCAATTTGAGGATCTTCTTCTCGTGGCATAATATTGAGTGCAAGATACCCCATAATAAGTAAAAATGCACCTAATACAGCAGTAAGAGGATTACGTAAAAAGCCTTTTGCTAACTTACCAGCATAATCGGTTACTTGATATTCAGTTTTTTGTTCCATCTTTATGACCTAATAAAGATTTTTGCATACATACCAGGATAGATAGTATGTTCTTGCATATCAAATTCAATTTTAATTTTAAATTTGTGTGTCATTGGATTTGAGCTAGGAATAATAGAACTAATTTTACCTGCTACTTTGTATTCCAATGAAGGTATTTCAATTTGTACTTCTTTACCCAATTCAATATATTTTAATTGTGACTCAGAAATTTCTGCAACAATTTTTAATTGACTTAAATCAGTAAGTACAATTGCTGGCATTCCAGGGATAGCCATTTCACCAACATTAATACGTTTTGCAACAATAACACCATCATTAGGTGCTTTAATTTTTAAATAATTATATTGGTTAAGAACTTCTTGTTTTTTTGCTTCAGCTTGATTTACTTGCTCTTTTGCAATTTGAACCATATCTTTTAAATTTTTAGCAGCCAATTCTAATGTTTCTAATTCATATTTAGAAACCATCTTTTTACCATAGAGTCTTTGGTGTCTTGCTAGGTTGATTAATACATTGTTGTATTGATTTCTATTCATCTGAAGTGCTAAACGTGCCTGTGAAATACCCAATTCCACTTGACGCTCAGCTGATTCAATCTCTTTTGAATCAATCTCATAAAGTAATTGTCCTTTCTTAACAATATCCCCTTCACTCACTGGCATTTTTTTAACAAACCCCATATATCGACTGGTCATCATCTTTTGATTGTCTGAGACAACTGAACCACTTAAATCAATCTCTATAGCACTTAATGTAGTCAATGCTATCAATGAAACAAATGCAACTAATTTTTTCATAATTACTCCCCTTTATCTGTTGTAATATTTTGCTCTTCAGGCACAGTATCTAATTCTATATTGTAAATACTCGCACTTTTCTGCTCATTTATTAATGCTTCTAATTCAAAGATTTTTGTATTTCTTGTATTCTTAGATGTTAAAAGCTTCAATAAAACTTCTAGTTCTTTTGATTGTTTAATTAACACATCAGAAATAGAAACCATACCTTCTTTATATCTTTCCCCATAATTTTTGTAGACTCTTTTTGCAAATCTTAACTGTTTTTTATAATTAACAATAGTAGAATCTTCACTTAAAACTTCTGTTTTTAACTTTTTAGCTTTGAGTGATATTCCTTTTTTTGCAAGAAGCACTTGGTCATTTACTTTCAAATAGTTTACTTTTGCTTTTTCCAAATTGGCTGCATCAATACCACCATTAAAGATATTCCATTTTACTTGTACGCCTACAGTGTATGCATCTTTGCTCTTAAAATCTTTCCAAAGTTTTTCATTTGCACTTCCATACTCTGCAAATGCCCCTATCTCAGGTAAAAAGTTTGACTTTTCTACATTTAAAGCCATTTGTGTAATTTTTAATCCAAGTCTAGCTTTTTGAATATCTATATTATGACGTTCAAGTATTCGTTTGTTAAGCTTTGGCATAGGAGCCATATCATTCATTTTTTTAATAGAAGTAACTTCTTTATTGAGCAAGAAAGAAAGAAATTGGTAGGCTAAATCTTTATTTAATTTTGCCTGTGTGTACATGCTTTGTGCTTCTGCTTTTCGTGCTTGTACTTCAAGTAAATCAATATCTTTAGCATACCCTTCTGTTTTCATATTAGATACAATAGATTCTAATTTATTAATATTACGTATAATTTTAGAAAGACTACGGATATAATGATCTACCAATGAAATATCATAAAATGCTTTCTTTGTTTGAAATACTTTTTCATTCAAAAGCTTTCTTGTATTGTATTGACTCATACGATACAGTGATTTTGTAATGTTTGTATATTCTGTTAACTTTCCACCTGTGTAAAGAGGAAGCATATATGAAATTTTTGTTTGAAAATGATTTCTAGCGATAGGATAATTTAAATTAGAAGGGGGCTTTCCATACATGTCTGCACATGCTTGCATATTACCACCTTGACATGCACCAAAGTTATTCATAAATTCGTCTGCACCAAAATCTCTAAAGGTAGCTTCTCTGCCTTGTAGTTTAAAACCAAAAACATTACCCGCATCATTAGATCTCATACCCATAATAGTGAGGTCTGCTTTACCATAATTATAGCCAGCAGCAACTTTTGCTTCAAAAGATTTAATCTGTTCATCAAAACGAGAAATTTTTAACTCTAAGTTACTTTTTTTCAGAATTTTTATTGCATGATCGAGTGTCAAATTTTCTATACTTGAAAATAGTGGTAAGGTAATCACTACTAAAAGAAATATTTTTCTAAAATACATATCATTAGACTCCTAATATAAATTTTATTATAGTCCAAATTGCAATACAATTTTCCTATAATAGTATAAATGAGATTATACCTTATAGAATTTATTTAATAATTAAAAAGTGTTATTTCTATCAATTTTTTTGAATATTATGTAGTGAATCTTCACAGAAATATCTGTGAAGATTTTATTTTATAGTGTTGCGTGACTTACACTAATACATGCTTCAAGTGAAGCAAGTTGTTCTAAAACTTCTTTTGTTACATGTCCATCAACACGAACTACAGCTAAAGCTTGCTGTTTACTATCTCTACCTAATCTAAAATCAGAAATATTTAGTTCGTTTTCAGCCATGATATTTCCAACACTTCCTATAACACCTGGAGTGTCTGTATTTCTAAAGAAAATCATTGTACCTTTTGGTTCAACATCAAGTACATAATCATCTATTTCAATAATTCTTTGTACCGTATCATCAAAAATCGTACCAGCAATAGAGATAACACCCTCAGCTGTGGTAAGTTTAATACCCACCTTGTTAGTAAATCCTGAATGGTTAGGTTTTACTTCTTTACTAATCTCTATGCCACGTTCTTCAGCAACAAATTCTGCATTAACGTAATTGACTTGATCACCTAAAGATTCTGTAAGTACACCCACAGTTGCAAATGTTCCCATAGATTCAATATGGTCTGAAACTGGTCCAGTTGCCATTACTTTAATAGACTTCACTGCCGATTTAGTAACCTGAGCAGATAAGTGTCCAATTTTTTGAATAAGTTCAAGATAAGGTCTTACAAAATCTGGAAGTTCATTCTCTTTAATTGGTAAATTTAAAGCATTAGGATACGCAATACCTTTTGCCGCAGCAATTGCATTTTCAGCAGCTTGAATGGCAATATTTTTTTGTGATTCTTTTGTATTTGCACCAAGGTGAGGTGTAACTGTCACATTGTCAAGATCTAATAGTGGATGATCTGTTGCTGGCTCTTTGTTAAATACATCGATACCTGCCATTGCAATTTTACCTGAAGTCAAACCTTCTAAAAGTGCATCTTCATCATATAGTCCACCTCTTGCACAGTTAATTAAAATCACACCATCTTTCATTTTTGCTATTTCAGATGTATTAATCATTCCAATTGTTTCACTGTTTTTAGGTGTATGAATCGTAATAATATCACATGCTAAAATATCTTCAAAGTTTTTGGTGTATCCAATTTCTAAATCTGTCGCTTTAGATGAATCAATATATGGGTCATACGCAAGTACATCCATTTCAAATGCTTTTGCTCTTTTACCTACACGTGAACCAATATTACCAAAACCAATAATTCCAAGTTTTTTATCTTTAAGCTCTGTACCATACCAATCTTGTCTTCTCCATACACGCTCAAGTTTTAAGTTGTTATGTGCATAAGGGAATTTTCTTACACATGAAAGTAAATGTGTCATAGTAAGCTCTACTGCTGCAATAGTATTGGCAGTAGGTACATTCATAATAACAATTCCTTGCTTTGAAGAACCAGGAATATCTACATTATCTACACCTACACCTGCTCTAACTACAGCCGTTACATTTTTAGCAGATGCTAAAAATGCATCATCTACATCTGTAGAAGAACGTGTAATTGCAACATCAGCTAAAGGAATGATTTCTGCAATGAGTTTATCTTTTGACTCATCAGCAGCATTAATAAGATTGATTTCACTATCATTCGCTAAAATATCTAGTCCATCTTGATGAATATGGTCACAAACAACAATTGTTTTTTTTGACATCTAATAACCTTTTTATATTTTGAATAGTTTGATTTTGAGAGTATCCGACATAAGTCGAGCGAATCTACCCCTAAAGGGCAGATTCAAGAAGCATCATTTAAAAATGATTATTTTTTTAACATATCACCAAAAGCATCACCTAAAGTCATGCTATCGTCTTGGTCTAGATTGAGTTGCTCCATTGCTTCTCTCTCTTCTTGACGCTCAAGTCTTTTAACAGAAACTCTAATTCTGTCAGTATTACCATCGATGAATGAAATAACACCTTTGATTTCTTGACCTTTTTCAATTTCGTCAAATTTAATTGGGTGAAGATCTTCTGTTCTAATAAGTGCATCAACATTCTCTTCAAGTGAAATAAATACACCGAAGTCTTTTTTGTCTTTTACTGTACCAGTAACAATTGCTCCATTTTTATGTGTTTCAGCAAATGCTTTAACAGGAGAAGCTTCAAGTGATTTTTTAGAAAGTGAAATTTTACCAGCTTCTCTATCGATTTTGATAATTTTCACTTCTACTTCGTCACCAACTTTAAGTTCTGATTTAGCATTTTTAGATTTATCCCAAGAGATTTCTTGATTATGCAATAGACCTTCAATTGTTCCAACTTTTACAAATGCACCAAAGTCAGTAATAGAAGTTACTGTACCATTTACTACATCGCCAACTCTGTTAGATGCTGTAAATGCATCCATTGGTTTTGGAAGTAAGTTTTTAAGACTTACTCTAAGTCTTCTACCTTCTTTATCAATTTCAATTACTTCAACATTGATTTCAGAATTATTTTCTAAATAATCTTTAGGGTGTTTAACATTTTTATCCCAAGAGATTTCAGATACGTGAAGGAATGCTTCAAGATCTTCACCAAGGTCAACAAATACACCATATGGTTCAATGTTAGAAACAGTAGCTGTTACAGTATCACCTACACCAATGATTGCATCAATGTCAGCCCAAGGATCAGGATTAGCATCTTTAATTGAAAGTGAAAGGTGTCTTTTCTTTTTATCATACTCAAGTGCGATAACATTTACTTCATCACCCTCTACAAAGTATTTTGAAGGATTCACTGGACCTTTGTGAGAAATTTGTGAATAGTGAACAAGACCGTCCATACCACCAACATCTACAAACATACCATAAGAAGTAATTTTCTTAATTGTTCCAATTACTGGTTCTTTGTTTTCAAGTAATGCCCCAACGATTTCGTCAGTTTTTGCTTTATCACGCTCAATAAGTTCTTTTCTAGAAACAACTACTGAACCTTTATCTTTATCAACTTTAACGATAACTGCTTTTACTTTTTTACCGATTGGGTCTATTTTAGATGAAAGGTAAGAAAGAGTACGTGGCATGAAGAATTCTAAGCTATCCACTTCAACAACATATCCACCTTTATTTTTCTTAGTAACAACACCTTCAATGATGTATTCTTGCTCTTCATCATATTCAGCAATAAATTCATTTAGTGCTACACGACCAAGTGCTGCTTTATGAGAGATACGTCCTCTACCCATTGTTACAACTTCAATTGTATCATTTACTGCAAATGTTACATTACCTTCTTCGTCTGTAATTTCAGCAATATCAAGATTTGCATCTCTACCACCACCGATATCTACAACTACCAAGTTATCTTTCTCATCAATCTTAACGATTGTACCTGTAACTAAATCACTTTTTGATTCTGATTTTTTAAACGATTCCTCGAGCATCGCCTCAAAATCTACTTCTTCTATTTCGATATCTTCGAACTTCATACCTATCCTTATGTGTACACAAATTTTGCGTTATTATACCTTTTTAAACATAAATGAGGCTTACGAAAGAGAGAATAACACGTTATTGAAATTTTGAAATACTTTCTAAAACATTGAAATAAGTGGGAAAAGTCTTTGCTGTACACTCTGGCTCATTAATCGTAACCGATACCTCATCGAGTGCTAAAAGCGAAAAACACATAGCCATACGATGATCATCATAGGTATCTATTTCTGCATGTTTAAGCTGCTTTGGTGCAGTAATTTGGAGGTAATCTTCTCCCTCTTCAACTATTGCACCAACTTTACGAAGTTCTGTAGCCATTGCATAGAGCCTATCTGTCTCTTTTACACGCCAGTTATAAATATTTCGTAATGTAGTCGTTCCTTCTACAAATAGAGCCATTGTAGCAATAGTCATTGCAGCATCTGGTATATGATTAAAATCCATATCAATAGCTTGAAGGGTATTTTTAGTTACCGTCACTGAAGTCTCTTCCCATACCACTTTTGCACCCATCTTCTCTAGAACATCAACAAATGCAACATCCCCTTGAATACTATTTTTACCAATACCTGTTACTTTAACACTTCCCCCTTTAATAGCAGCCGCTGCTAAAAAGTAAGAAGCTGAAGAGGCATCACCCTCTACCATAAAATGTTTGATTGCTTTATAAGTTTGCCCTGCTTTAATGGTAAATATTTTATAATTCTCATGACATACCTCAACCCCAAACTGTTTCATAATATGTAGCGTAATATCAATGTATGGCTTAGAAACCAATTCACCAATAATTGTAATATGCATATCTTCTTGAGCTAAGGGTGCCGCCATAAGTAAAGCAGTTAAAAATTGACTTGAGATTGCACCATCAATTTCAACATTTCCACCTTTTAGCCCTTTAGCATCTATTTTTAATGAAGGGTATCCCTCATTTTCAAGATATGATATCTTTGCTCCTGCTTGACATAATGCATCAACCAAATGCCCAATAGGACGTTCTTTCATACGAGGTTCACCCGTGAGTACATACTCACCTGTTCCTAAACAAAGTGCTGCACAAAGAGGACGCATAGCAGTACCTGCATTTCCTAAAAAAAGTTCTTCAACCTTAGTACTAGAGAGTGCTCCCCCATTTCCTACAACAACACATTCTGTTTTATCTTCTGATAAAACATATTGAACCCCTAATTGTTTTAAAGCATTCAACATATGACGCGTATCATCACTTTCCAAAAGATTGCTAATCGTTGTTGTTCCCTCAGCAAGAGCCGCAAGTAACAAAGCACGATTTGAAAGACTCTTTGAACCAGGAAGATTTATTACACCATCAATTTTTGTTATAGGCTTTAAAGTAAGTTGATTCATATTTATTTTACCATTTCTTGAATTTTATTAATAACATTTTGTACAATCCAGTCAGGAGTTGATGCCCCCGCTGAAATTCCACAAAGATTTTTACCTTCAAACCAAGTACTCTCAAGCTCTTTTTCATTCTCTATCAAATAACTTTCACTGCAATAACTTTTACTTATTGAGTGCAACTGCTTCGTATTGGATGAGTGTTTTCCACCTATTACTATCATTACATCTGCATCTTTTGCAAGTTCAGCAGCTGCATCTTGGTTTTCAAAAGTAGCGTTACAAATGGTATTAAACACCCGTACTTCTTTATGGTTTAAAATAAGTTTAGTCACAATTTTTAAGAAATCTTCAGGCTTTCGTGTAGTCTGTGCTACCACTGCTACTTTAGATAGAATAGGTAACCCCTCAAGTGCATCTTCATCTTCTACAATAAAAGCATTACGCAAATCTTTTGCATAACTCACTACCCCTTTAATCTCAGGGTGATTTTTGTCTCCAAAGATAACAATGCTGTAGCCTTCATTACTCATTTTTGCTACAATATTTTGTGGAGTAGTCACATAAGGACAGGTTGCGTCAATAATTTCATTCTCTTGTGCTTTTAACTTTGATAATTCATCTTTAGGAATACCGTGGGTACGAATAACCACAGAATCTTCAGGGGTGACATCTTCAAACTTTTCAGCCAGACCAATGTTAAAACCCTCTTTAAGACGATGTATCTCATCTTTATTATGAATAAGTGGACCATACGTTTTAGAACCCTTATGCTCTTCTGCTATTTTAATTGCACGCTTCACTCCAAAACAAAACCCATAACTTGACGCTAACTGTATCTTCATAAATTTATCTCAACTCTGCTTTACACTCATCTTCAAGTGCTTTCATAATGCTTTGCATCA
>Ga0256826_1002302_pt1 | contig 11686 bp, 10 predicted proteins | sample CV79metaG_FD_185975 | JGI IMG/M metagenome (GOLD analysis project Ga0256826, IMG submission 185975) | Hydrothermal vent microbial communities from East Pacific Rise, Pacific Ocean - CV79 | ecosystem: Environmental > Aquatic > Marine > Hydrothermal vents | place: Pacific Ocean: East Pacific Rise... | reverse complement strand
ACTCTTCTAAAAGCTGCGTTGCTACTGGACGGTTTAAAATATTATGAATTTTATTGGCACTGACTTCATAAAGATCTATGACTTTATTGGCTCCTGCCATCTGTAGCTTTTTGGTTGTATGTATGGAATCTGAGATAGAGAGTATATAACACTGCTTAAAGAGTGAACGCAATGAAAGTGTCAAAAATACATTGAGATGCTCATCATCCATCACACACACCAGTTGGGCATACCCCTCTGGTTTTAGGGCTATGAGTGCTTCATCTTTGGTCACATCAATTTTTAATGTATTGTCAAAACCATCTTCAAGTGCTTGTTCATAAAATGCTCGTTCACTCTCAATCACCTGCACATCAAAACCATCCTCTAGCAAGCCTTTGGCAATATATTTACCATGGTTACCATATCCAAATAACAGTATGTTTTTAGTTAGCATCAACACTCTCCAATATAGAGACTTTTAAAATACTCTAATGATATTTCTCTACCCATCACAAGAAGGATGTCTCCAGGTTCTACGACTTCTTTACTCGAAGGATTAAACATAAATGTTTCACCTCTTTGTATACCCATAAAAAGTAACTTGGCTTGTTTAAATTCCAAGTCTTTGATTGTTTTTCCCACCATACTCTCACATTCATAGGTACGTATCTCATCTATACGGGCTATATGTTTACCTGTAAGTATGGCATGAATTGCCTTGTACATCGTAGGCTGTGTAATGGCTGTATGTATCATAGAATTTGCTACTTTATTGGGCATGAGGATATGATCTGCCCCTGCATGTTTAAACTTACTTACCATAGTAGCATCATTCGCACGTGCTATGACATTGATGTTTTTACTGATACTTTTGGCATTAAGCGTAATATAGATATTTTCTACATCACTTGCGGTTAAACAGAGTATGGTTATCTGTGCATGTTCTGTATTAAATTTACTAAGTGTATCGTAACGGCTGGCATCTTCGTGTATGGCATCATAGCCATCTTTACGTGCTTGTTCCATGCGTTCAAGTGAGTTTTCTAAGATGATATAGTTATTATATGCTTTACCATAATGCCTAAAAAACATCTTGGTCATCTGCCCATATCCACAAACAAGTAAAAATGATTTACTTTTATTGACCTGCTCTATGATTCTGTTCTCTTTGAGTTCACTCAATTTTTCTGAAAATGCAGAGACTATGACCGAAGTCGCAAAAGAAATCATCGCAATCCCAGAGATAATAACCAAAACTGAAATCGTTCTACCCTCAGTAGTCACAGGAGAGATATCTCCATACCCTACAGTAGAGATAGTCACCAATGCCCAATACAGTGCATCAAAGAGTGATTCTATATTGGGGTTGAGCTGTTCTTCTAGTACATAGATAGCAATACCTGCTGTCATTACGATAAAAAATAGTAAAAATAGTAGGGTAAGAAGTTCAAATTTTTTATTGGATAATACTTCTATAAATTGATTAATACTCTTTGTATAACGCAAAAGCTTAAGCACCCTAAAAAGTACAAAAATACGTAGTACTCTAAGGGGTCTATACGCAGGGAAAATAGCAAGTAAATCAATCAATGCTGAGGGTGTAAGCATATACTTTAACTTCTCTAATAGTCCTGCTTTCAATACACCTATAGGACTAAATGTACGACCCAAAAAAGTAGATTCTTTATGTTCAATCATAATGCATTCTGTCAAATCATTATGTACCCAAAGTCTAAGCAAGTACTCTATACTAAATACAAAAGAGACAAAATAAATATCATACACATCTAACCACTCTGGTACAGGATGTTTTACTTCATAGATCAAGATAAAGACAGAAGTCACAATAAGAAATATAATCGTAATATCTACATATTTTTTATAAGGATTATTGGCATTGGTAAGTATATCACGTATAAATGTTTTACTTTGTTTATAGGAAGTAGAGGCATCAAGAAAAAGAGCAATAGATAAAAGTACCTGATTCATATTGCTCCTTTGTAGGGTATTATACTAAAAGGTGTTGTGAGATACAACACCCTACGCTAAACGTTGTTTTAGTAATTCGTTTACTTTACCTGGATTTGCAGTACCCTTAGATGCCTTCATCGTTTGCCCTACGAAGAATCCAAAGAGTTTATCTTTTCCAGCTTTATACTGTTCTACTTTATCAGGATTGGCTACAAGTATAGCATCGATGATATCTAAAATCGCACCATCATCACTCACTTGTGCTAGTCCTAGCTCATCAATAAGAGCATCTATATCACGACTCTCATTCTCCATCATGTAGTCAAGTACTTCTTTGGCACCCTTACCAGAGATACTATCATCAGAGATTTTGGCTACGAGCGTACCCAATGTCTTTGCATCTATTGGAGAGTTTTCTATACTAAAACCAGCTTTATTTAGACGACCTAATAACTCAGAAGTAAGCCATGTTACTGCTGTTTTAGCCACTGCTTTTTGCTCTAACATCTCTTCAAAATATGCTGCTAATTCTTTATCTGAAGTAATCACAAGTGCATCGTATTTTTTAATCCCTAAATCTTCAACATAACGCTTTACTTTTGCATCAGGTAGCTCTGGCATTTGTTTCGCTTCTTCTATCATCGCTTCTGTAACCACCAATGGACGTAGGTCTGGGTCTGGGAAGTAACGGTAATCTGCCGCTTCTTCTTTACCTCTCATTGAGCGTGTTACACCTGCATCTACATCCCACAGACGTGTCTCTTGATAGACTTCAGTTTCATAGATACCATCTTCATAGGCTTCTGTCTGACGCTGTACTTCATAGGCAATAGCAGCTGCTACAAATTTAAATGAATTTATATTTTTAATTTCAACTCTTGTACCGAATGCTTCTTGTCCTTTAGGACGTATAGAGACATTCACATCACATCTAAATGACCCCTCTTGCATATTGGCATCAGAGATATCTAGATAACGTACCGTTGCATGGAGTTTCTTTAAAAAGGCTACTGCTTCTTCTGAGTTCCGCATATCTGGGTCAGAGACTATTTCTAGTAGTGGTGTACCTGCACGGTTCAAATCTACCTTAGAGTGATCACCCTCATGCATATTTTTACCTGCATCTGCCTCTAAATGGGCTTGTGTCATCCCTATACGTTTGGTTGTTCCATCTTTAAGGTCTATAAACACTTCACCTTTTTGCACGATAGCTTTAGTAAGTTGTGTAATCTGATACGCCGATGGGCTATCAGGATAAAAGTATGATTTTCTATCAAAAAATGAAGTATGGTTTACATTGGCATTAATTGCATATCCAAGTCTCATCGCTTTGACTGCTGCTTCTTGATTGACCACAGGCAATGCACCAGGAAGTGCTAGACAAGTAGGACAAATATTGGTATTTTGATGCTCTGCAAAAGAGGTAGGGCAAGCACAAAAAAGCTTTGTTTTTGTGTTAAGTTGTACATGAACTTCTAGACCAATAACGGTTTCAAACATAAGAAATATCCTCAAAATAAATTGAGGATATTATAGCGTTTTGGTTATTTGATGGAGTTTATAGGTAACATGTTCTAATTCACAACCCTATAAATTAGAATAATTCATCACTCAGCTTCTACCACAAAAGTCTCTACCTTATTTGTACCCCAATGACTGTTAAATATCATTTTTGTACCATCAGGACTTGTACTACCATAGGTTTCGTGAAAATTATTGTCAATATGTGACTGTGTATAGTTTTGAACATTCTCTTCTCCTGTACCATCTAGTTTCAACGCAAATATTCGTTTATAGTTGGTACCTACTGTTGTAATATAACACCACCCAGGACGTTTTGTATTTCTACAACTAATATGACCTCCTCCATAAGGAGAGCCTAATAGCTCTTTACCTAATTCAGTTGGATTATCTAAATTAAAAGAATAGATACCTAGTCCACTAATAAATTGTACCCATACTTCATGACCATCCGTATCGTAACCCATATCACCATGTCCACCTTCACTATAAAGGTTACCATCACCATCCCATTTGTATTGAAGCTTTGTTTTATTGCTAAGATTAATATCATAACTATACATACCATCGGTATATCCATTGTCATTATTAAAGACTATATATTTACCTGAAGGAGAGATAGAAATCCAATCAAGGGTTGAAGGTTTCCAAAAACTACTGCCATTAATAGTAACCCATTCCCACGCTTGTGATGGCATTGTTTTTGTCCATACTTTAACTTTGTTTTCAATATCATATAAAATCACATACAATGTAGTATCATCTGGCTTTTTAGCAATAAAAACCACATACTTATCATCAACATCTATATTACCTTCATGGGGACCTAAATGAACAACTTCATACTCTAAGAAAGGTTCTAAAATTGTAGAACAGTTTATATCATTTCCCATTATTTCAGCTTGCACAAATTGCTTAGAACTATTGAGTACAAAAAATCTATTAGGTACTTTACTTGACCAACGAAAGTAGTCAGAGCTTCGTGAACAAAGTGTATGATATGCTTCACTTTGTGTCTTATTTTTAGTGATATCAATCTCAGTAAGGGTATGAGCATCATAGAGTCTATTACCTATACGTAAGTGTGTCATATCACTATTCCAACTTTGTACTTTTGAATAACTAGATGTTGAAGTATCACTTTTATCAACCATTGTAATTTTTGTTTGATATACAGGATCAATTGTAGGATTATTAAGTGTTGGTTTTAGTACCGTATCATCTGTAGCACGTGCATCAAGTACTATAGTCTCAGGATATTTCTTCAAAACATTACCTAAAACACAATAATCTATATCAAAATTTTCTAATACACTTATTGCATTGTATTGCACACCTGCACAGTCACCACTATTGTATGTATCTTTAGGTTTTAAAGCATCATATATACTATCATACGATGCTTTATTATTTACAGGTATCGTATTTTTTCCGTCATTACTTGAACTAAATGTATCATCTGTTAATGCAGCAATAAGTAAGAGTAAATCCTCTTTTTGTAATACATTTTCTAAATCACCAACAACATAACTATGGCTATTCGCTGCCAAGGTATAAAACGATTTATCTTGAGATGAAGTAGCTAAATTCCAAATTTTTAAATGTATTCTTGGATCTGTACCTGTCCCATCTATACCATTCATTTGTATAAAAGAAACCTTACTATCTAACTGATTGATATCTACTTGATTCATATCAAAAGAGAACCATCCATCTAAAGAAAGAATTAAATTAGCCGTATTACCATAGCCCATATCTCTAAAATACTTCATAATATAAAAAGTTTGACCACCACCTAAAGAATGTCCCATCACTGCAAGTTTAGATATATCCAAACCATAAACATTTTTAGCTCTATCTAAAGCTATTTCAAAGAAACCTTTTACATATGTACTACGATAAGAATCTGCATCTACACCTATAACATAGTACCCTTTACTTGCCATAAATTTCATAATACCACTATAGTCATCAATAACTACACTACCACCACCTTTGACAAATAGTACCACAGGCATATCTGTGGTAATTCCACCCTCAGGATAATAGACTACCGCTTTATTCTCTAAACCAACTTCAGGATATCTTAGAGGTGTATATGTACCTAATGTTGCATAACTTGTACCCATAGTCTTAAATGTATTATCACCACTTATTACTTCTTGCCCATTAGTATCTTCCGATATTACTCTATAATGATATGTTGTGCCTGGATTTAAATTTTGTAGGCGTTGTTCATGATGATTGTAATTTAAACTTGTCTCTTTTGTATTAAAATATCCATACGCACTTGTCTTTCCATATTCTACTTGTCCTGTAGCATATGTACTTACATCCCATACTACTTTTGCACTATTTTGTGTAATATCTATAGGGTGAATATTAGACACCGTAGGAGATACTATATCTCCCCAAGAATATGACACTTCTGCATTTCCTGCTTGATAACCATATACTTTCATCACAAGCATTTCTGAAGTAAGTCCTGTGATTTTAATAAACTCGTGTCCTGCTTGTCCTCCAGTACCATTGTATCCTGACCATGTTATATTCATATCATGATAGATTAAACTTTCTTTACTACTCCCAGAGAGTAACCCAGTAGGTTTCCACGATACTATTGCTGTACCATCTAGAGCATAAAGCTGTATATCTAAATCAGTATCAGCAATAAGTGATATATTGACATTTTCTATATTTGGAGGTATTGTACCGACAAGTGTAGTACTATTTTTTGTTAAAGTTTGACTAAAACTTCCCGAACCATTTGTTGCTTGGGTACAACCATCTTTTCCTGTCCAGCTATAGTTTACAGTAGCATATCCAGATTGATAACCAAAAGCTTTCATAGTCATTACAGTAGGTGTCGTAGATGTAATCTTTATAAATTCATGTCCCTTTTTCCCATCTACACCATTATATCCACTATAAGTAACTGGTACATTCTTATACGATTTTGTTTCAAGAAAAGATCTACTAAGCATCCCATGAGGCCAATGCACAATCTTATCACTGTTTTCACCATAAAGACGTATATCTACATCCTTGTCTGAAACCAAAGATATTTTTAAGCCCTGTATCCCTGAAGGAATAACTCCTACAGTCGTTGTATTTTCATAATCTCCATCATAATGTATGATACTTTGTTCAAAGGTTCCAGAGCCAGAACACTCCCCAAAATTAAAATCTGCATGTACCACAAAACTAGATAATAGAATAAATATTAATATCTTTTTCATTTATTGCTCTTCTAAAAATGTATTGAATGTATGCCACATTGATTTATTTCTAGGTACCATATCTCCACGGAAATACCACCAAAAATGTCCACCTATATAGCGTGGATTTTGTATATCTAACCCATAATAGTGATTAAAGTAATCTTCTTTATTTTGTGTGGTTGTACCCACTTCTCCAAAACCTAGTTTTGCATTTGGAAAAATCTTACCTAAATCTGAAAAAACATTTTCCCACTCTTGTAAAGAAGGTCTATGGTAATCACAATCTTCTTCATAATAACTTATGAAAATAAAATCAATACCTTCTTTAATATCTTGATCTAATCTATCTCTTGCCCAATCACGCATCTTCTCATCTGAATTAGACCAGCATCCATCATTTTTTGTATAATCATTATAATAGAGTGTAAGTGCAGTTGAATATCCTCTACTTTTAACTTCTCTATAGGCATCCATTGTTTTCTGAGCAACAGTATCAGGATCACCACTCCATTCACCATTTACTTCATTCCCTATTTCCCATAGTGATACCCAATCACCTAATTCATCCAAGTAATCATTGACCCTATCTAAATATTCGTCACGCGTATAGTGAGAAATATATTCTGAATCAAAAAGTTCACCCATAATCTCAGTATAAGGATCTAATCTTTTTAATGCATTGGTATAATAAGAAGGATCTACTTCATCAAAAACAACCCTTGAAACTATATCTTTATCTAAATAGTTTAAGGCATCAATGGTCTTATCCAATTCATGAATAGAATCAATAGTTACACCATACACTTTTTCATTGGCATCAATAGATGCAATAAGTGGCATTCCTACACAAAGTATTGTACTTATAAGTATTTTTTTTAACATTTTAAACTCCTTTTTCAATGTAGAGAATTTGTATCTTTCACAAATACCCTTAAGAATCATTCTAGCATAAAATCCTAAAAAATCTTCATAAAGTTTCTGTCTATGATAATGGAATAAAAAAGGAGAAAAGAAAAAAGAACAGCTAGCAGGACAGATGTCCATGCTATGCTACAAAAATAAACTACAAAAGAGTTTTATAGTCTTAAAGTGACCTAGTGGTCATCATCTATTGCTACTGCACCAGCAAGGTACACATAGATAAGAATCATAAATACAAACGTTTGAAGCAATGCTGAAAACGAAAGTAAAAGATATGCTGGGAGTGGTGCAATGAAAGGTACTAACATAAGAAGTACCCATAAAAACAAGTCATCACCCTTGATATTACCAAAAAGTCTGAATGATAAAGAGATGATTCTTGAAATATGAGATACAATCTCAATTGGAAACATCAATGGAGCAAGTGCTTTTACTGGACCCATAAAGTGAGCAAAGTATTTTACTACACCATTCTCTTTGATACCTTCGTAGTTGTAGTAAAAGAATACTAACAACGCTAATGGTAAAGTCACGTTAATGTTTGAAGTTGGAGACTCAAACCCTGGGATAATACCAATTACGTTAGATACGAAAATAAATAGTCCGACAGCTGCTACAAGTGGTAAATACTTACGAGCAAGCTCTTCACCTATAACATCTTTACCCATAGCAATCACACCACCAAGGTATGCTTCCATAACATTTTGTGTACCATTTGGTACAGCTCTAAGGCTTTTTGTAGCCATTTTTGCGATAAGTAGCACGATAACTGCTACTAAAAGTAAGTGTGCCACAAACATCATCTGCCCGTGTCCGAATATTGCGCCTAGGTAAGTAAATACACCTTCCATAAAACATCCTCTTGGTTAAATTATTGTGGGGATTATAGCTTTTTTGTACTTAATATTAGGCTATTTTATTTTTATTAAAATGTAAAATTCTCACCTAAATAGTGTTTACGTACATTTGGATCATTTTTAATCTGCTCACTTGTACCTGTAGCCATCATTTCACCCGATCGCATAACATAGGCTCTATCACAAATACCCAGTGTTTCACGTACATTATGATCCGTAATCAGTATACCCATATCGAGTTCAACCAATTGCTTAATAATATTTTGTATATCAATCACAGCAATGGGATCTACCCCAGCAAAAGGTTCATCAAGCAATAAAAACTTAGGATCACCTACTAAAGCCCGTGCAATTTCAACCCTACGTCTTTCTCCACCACTTAAACGAATCCCTAATCTTGTTCGAATAGGTTCTATATTAAAGATTTCAAGTAACCTCTCTATACGTGGTTGCATTACATCTTTAGGAATATTAAGTGCTTCTGCAGCAATACGTAAATTCTCTTCTACACTTAAATCTTTGAAAATACTAGATTCTTGAGGTAAATACCCAATTCCTAGTTGTGCTCTAGCACTCAAAGGTAATTTTGTAACATCTTCACCATCTAAAAACACTTGCCCTTCTGTCGCACCTGTAAGTCCACATACCATATAAAATGAAGTGGTTTTACCTGCACCATTAGGGCCTAATAATCCTACAATTTCTTTGGATCTTACTTTCAGTGAAATATTATGCACAATTTGTGTTTTTTTAATGGTCTTTGCAAGGTTTTTGGCTTCAAGTGTATGCATTAAATGGTTATCCTATATAGTCTACTATTTTCGTAGGGTTCGATTTCAATAATGACAACATTATATCCAACCCCATCTAAAAAAGCTTTAAGTGCATCACTTCCCCACTCTACCATATGCCAACCAGACTTTTCGAACTCTTCGAACAATCCCAATTGCATAAACGCTTCATGGTCAAGTCTATACAAGTCATAATGATACAGAGCTTCTCCATCATCTCCTATGTAGCACTGTTGCAGTGAAAAAGTAGGTGAAGTTACCTCCCCCACAATACCTTTCTCTTTAGCTATCGCTTGAGTAAGTGTGGTTTTACCCGCAGCCAAATCTCCACGTAGGAATACAATGCTGTTTTTAGGCAATATGTCTTGTAAATACTTAACTACTTTATTCAGTTCCGTCAGTGATGCTTTTATTTTCATATTAATGATGCCAATTTTTCTGAAACATCAGCCATTAAATTCAAATGCTGACTCGTCTTTCCCGAATCAAGCTGTGCTTCTACCATAGCTATAGCCTCTTGCATATCACGTACATTACCATCGACAAACAGAGCAAAAGCAGCATTGAGTACAACGATATCTCTTTTAGCTCCACGCTCTTCACCAGAATATATATTTCTAGTAATTTGAGCATTAAAGTTTGCATCTCCACCGAGTATAGCTTCTTTGGGTGAGAGTGTAAATCCAAATGCTTCTGGGTTTATCTCACCTTCAGAGATACGTCCATGTTCTACATAAGCAAAAACAGTATTGGTACTGATACCTATCTCATCCATGCCATCTTTTGAACTTACGACATAGGCTCTTTTGGTATCTAATTCTAACAATGCTTCTGCCATTACTTTGACATAAGAAGGATCAAAGACACCGAGCAGATACTTTTGAGCACTTGCAGGATTGGTCAAGGGACCGAGTAAATTAAAAATAGTTCTATGTTCTATGCTTTTACGTATAGGCATAATGTGTTTCATCGCAGGATGATGGTCTGTCGCAGGGAAAAAACAAAACCCAGTCTCTTCAAGCATTTTAATTTTATTGTCAATACTCAAATCTAAATTAAGTCCCAATGCTTCAAGTACATCCGTAGCCCCAGAGTTAGAAGTAATACTTCTATTCCCATGCTTAGCTACCACACGTCCCATAGAAGCTAACAATAGTGAAACCGTTGTAGAGATATTAAAGCTTCCACTTTTATCTCCACCAGTACCAACAATATCTATAGCTTTTTCACGAAGTGCATCAGAAAGGTTGAGTTTGATAGAGTGTTCACGCATCACAGAAGCTGCCGTTGCAATATCTGTTCCAGTCTCACCCTTTTCATAAAGGTCTATAAGAAATTGACGTGCCTCAGCTTCTGGCATTTCATTGTTAAATAGTTTTTCAAATTGATTTTTAATACGCATTAAAGTTCCTTTACATATTCCTCTTTTTGAGACTTTGGAATTGTTTTGGTTGTAGGTATCTGTAACACTTCATAGTGCTTTGCACCTTTAAGGTATTCTATCGTAATTTTATCACCAATTTTCACATCTTTGGATGCTTTGGCTTTGATATCATTAATATTCACTACCCCAGACTTAAGCATATCTGTCGCAATCGTACGACGTTTTACTACATTTACGGCTGAGAGCCATTTATCTACACGCATATACATTCCTTATCAAATCACACGATAGTGTGCCTTGTCGTTCCAAACACCCTTAAAAGCAGAGCGATTTGAGAGAAACGACGATTTTTTGCTTCGTTTTTTCTAAAAAAATGAAGAGAGAACAAAGCCACAAATTGAATGATAGGCAATTTAAACAACAAACTATAATTATTGTTTAAACATCTCTTCAGCAATCTTTGCTTCCATCACGCCCTTCATAGTTAGCCCACCATCTTCAGAGATGTACTGCTCACTTTTAAGCATTTTAAAGACAGACTTACACTCTTTCATCTCAAACATACCCGTATCTACAAGCATCTTTTGGACATCTTTAAGTGTCTCTTCTGACTCCTTTTTCATAAGAGCCAAAAGACAGACACGTTCTACTACATTTTCTTCATTCATAATGATTAGTGTAAATCTGCGTTTAGTACTACTTCACGTGTACTTCTACGTACGACTATCTCACCTGTAGTTGAGTTTTGTCTAAAATGAAGACCGTTGAGTCCTTGGAACGTATCTGCACGGAATGTTGTTTTGTTATCAAGCATTGCTTTAGGATTTGCAGCTACAATTTTAGCAAGCTCATCTGGAGATACTTTTACTTTTGTCCCTGCAAAGATAGCTACACCACCATCTATAATACACGCATCACCTAGAGGTATACCACATGTTGAGTTTGCCCCAAGTAGTGTATTTTCACCGATACTAATAGGGTTACCATCTGTTCCACTGAGTACACCAAGGATACTCGCTCCTCCACCTACATCTGAAC
>Ga0256826_1002301_pt1 | contig 11686 bp, 12 predicted proteins | sample CV79metaG_FD_185975 | JGI IMG/M metagenome (GOLD analysis project Ga0256826, IMG submission 185975) | Hydrothermal vent microbial communities from East Pacific Rise, Pacific Ocean - CV79 | ecosystem: Environmental > Aquatic > Marine > Hydrothermal vents | place: Pacific Ocean: East Pacific Rise... | reverse complement strand
CACGGTAAAGTACATGTAAATTCTCATCATCCTCTACATGTAGAGATATATGACAAAATACACAACCCTCAATCTTTTGGTTTGTTACATATTCATCTCGCCATGGGGCATAAAGTATATCTTCCAAAAAAAACTCCTTTTTTAAATATACTGATATAAAATATCAGTCTTTAGTCGCCACAGCGGCGCAAGCAAAGTAAAAGGAATTTTATTCCTTTTACGGACTAATTAAATAAAAGCAAATACTAAATCTGGAAATATTATAACCAAACCTAATGCTAAAAGTTGTAAAAGTATAAAAGGGATTATACCTTTATATATTTCAATAGTCTTTATAGTATCACCAGCTGCACCTTTTACAAAAAATAGTGAAAGTCCAAAAGGTGGTGTTAAAAATGATGCTTGAAGATTTAGCGCAATTAAAACAGCAAACCATATAGGATCTATCCCAAAAGCATCCATAACTGGAACTAAAATTGGAACAATTATAAAAGATATTTCTATAAAATCTATAAAAAAACCAAGTATAAAAATACTTAACATCGCAATACCTATAAAAACCCAAACATCACCAATATCATTAGAAAAAAATTCTAAAATCAAATCAGTCCCACCAAGTTCATTAAACACAAGTGAGAAAGCTGTAGCACCTATAAGAATCATGAAAATCATACCCGTTAGTTTTACAGTCTCAAGTGAGGCATACTTTATCATCTCAAAGTTTAGTGACCTATTTAACATTGAAAGGATTATTGCTCCAAAAACTCCAAAAGCAGCACTCTCAGTTGGTGAAGCAATTCCAGCGAATATACTTCCTAAAACTGATACCATTAAAAGTAAAGGTGGAACTATTGAGAAAATTATCTCTTTCGTACTAACAGATTTTATATCTTGAGAAATTGGTGCTACTGATGGTTTTAAATATGAGATTATAAGTATATATGCTACATAGAGTCCAACCAAAACTAAACCCGGTAAAACTGCACCTAAGAACAAATCTCCAACACTAACGCTCATAACATCACCTAAAATGATAAGTATAATAGATGGCGGTATAATCTGACCTAGAGTTCCAGAAGCCGCAACAGTTCCAGATGCTAGACCTTTGTCATATCCAGCCTTTAGCATCAGGGGTAAGGCAATTACACTCATCATAACAACAGAAGCCGAGACTATTCCTGTTGAAGCAGCGAGCATCGCACCAACTAAAACAACAGATACTGCTAAACCACCACGAACATCACGGAAAAGTGCTGACATTGAGAGTAAAAGTCTCTCTGCCATTTTTGATTTTTCTAACACCAAACCCATAGCAATAAACAGAGGAACAGCCATAAGTGTAGCATTACTCATAATCCCAAATATACGAAATGGAAGTACTTCAAAAACCTCAAATCCTAAATGTGGAATAAGAAAAGCAAAAGCCATAGCTACACTTCCAAAAACAAAGGCAACAGGAATACCAAGTAGAAGAAGTGCTAAGACAAATACAAACATAAATAGAGCTATCATAAAGCTCTCCATTTAACAAAGTTATCATAAGCATCTTTAAGTGCTTGAAGTGCTAAAAACACAAATGCTAATGGCATAAAAGATTTAACAATAAAACGGTATTCTAATCCACCAGGATTTGATGAAGCTTCATTTTGAATAAAACTTTGAGATACAAAATCAAGACCAATGTAAATAATAAGTATAGAAAAAGGTAAGATAAAAAACAGTGAGCCTATGATATTTACAAGTGCTTTAGTTTTATCACTATATGAGGCATAAAATATATCTACACGAACATGTGAATTTTCTCTCAAAGTATAAGCTATCCCAAAAAGGATAATAACATCAAACAAATGCCATTCTAACTCTTGAAGAGCAATAGAGCCAGATGAAAACATATAACGTGCTGAGGCATCATAAACAACCAGCAGTACTAATATAATTAATACAAAAGCTGTAAAATAACCTAAGTACTTAATCATATGAAATTTGGCGCATCATTTGCAAAAAGGATAACATCACCTGCTTTTGTTTGGTGAGCTAAAACATCAGTTATTTTTGATTTATCATTTAACATTATTTTATTTTTTACTGTTAAATTTTTATTAAAAAGTTCTGCATTTAGTGAGCCTGTCACTATTACTATGTCAAAAACATCATTTATTGCATCTATTAGTTTTATATTTAGTTCATCACTACTTTCAACAAGACCAGGAGTTACTATAACTTTACGACCCTGATGTAAAGAGCATAGTCTTACACCCTCAAGCATACCATCAATGTTACCATTATAACCATCATCCAAAATAATTTTACCACCAGCATCTATACGCTGTAATCTATGTTCTACTGGTGTTAGTTTTGCTACAGCTTTTTGTATCTCTTCATCACTCATATCAAAACTTTTAGCAATTCCAACTGCTACTGCAATGTTCATAGTTTGAAAAGAACCCAATATATCTGTGTGTAAAGCTAAGTCTTTACCCTCTACATGTAGAGAGAAATCAGTACCATTTAAAGTAGCTTCAACATTTTTAACTTCATCGCCAAAGAAAATAACTTTTTCATGTGGCTCATCTGTAACAGATGTATGTATGAAAGCTTTTTCTAATCTTGGTGATTTCATAATCTCTAATTTTGTTGCTATTATATTTTCTAAAGATTTAAAATACTCTATATGGGCTAATCCAACCTTACCAACTACAACGGTTTGTGGTTCTAAAAAAGTGGTAATTTCATATATATCACCGCTTTGTCTAGCTCCAGCTTCACAAATATAAATCTCAGTATCTTCTGGTAAAGATTCATTTACATCACGAATTATTCCACCAAGAGTATTAACGCTTCTAGGAGTAGCGTATACTTTATACTTTGTAGCTAGTATCTCCATAACAAAATTTTTAATAGATGTTTTTCCATAACTTCCAGTAATAGCTACTATTTGTAAATTTTTCATATTTTTTAATTTATTTTTTGCTTCTTTTTTAAAAGCAGTAAAAAGAAATTTTTCTATCATTGTTGAACCTATGTAGGCTACTGCTAATGGCATAAAAACACCATAAACTTGACATGCTTGTTTTAAAGTACATAATACATCTTGAAATAAAACAAGTCCAATAAGTAAAATCAAAAATCTTCTAACACGCCATGTTAACACTAACTTTTTATCTAATTTTTTATGCCATATAAACATAGATGGTAAAACTGCAAAAACAAAAAATATTGTAAAAAATTTACCAGTTGTATAATAAGCAATAAAAGGGATAAAGAAGTATAAAACATGCCATTGAGGCTTGTGATGTTTTAAAATAACACGAGAAAGTTTGTAGTCGTACCATTGTAGGTTTGTAATTAAATACCAACCAAGAATAGTTACAAAAAGAACATTTACTACAAAAGCAGTTAAGATTTCGTAGTTATCCATTACTTATGTTCCAAAGTTTTTAAAAATGTTTGTTCTATATTTTTACTAACATCCAAAGCATGTTTCATAAAGAAAAAATGATCACCAGTATATGAAATTAGTTCAGAATCTTTAATAAGTTCTTTCATAGTCCTACCAGAGTTCAGAGGTGTTGCTGTATCTTCCATACCCCAACATAAAAGTGCTTTACCATTATAATCAGAAAACTCTTTTGAAAAATCTTCATTTACAACATTTTTAAAAGTTTGATACATTGGTTCAGATAACTCTTTTGCATCATCAGCTACAAAAAACTTTCTTAACTTTGAAATACCGAAAACTTTTAACATTTTAAAAAGAGCAATTTTTGCATGAACTTTAAATGGTTTAGGAACATATATACCCGCAGAGGAAAGAAGAACTAGTACTTTTGGTTCAAGTAATAAAGCAACTTTACCTCCAAAAGAGTGACCAGCAATAATATCTTTGCATGCATTTAAATGAACCATTAAAAGTTCAACTACTCGTGCATAATCTTTAGTACTCAAAGTAAGGTTACATGTAGAGTTTCCAAAACCAGGTAAGTCAATATAAATATGACGAAAACTATCCATATATGGTTCAAAAGCTTTTTTCATTATACTTTTATTGCTACCCCAACCATGTAAAATTATTAAATCAACTTTTGCTTCTGGATTAATAATCTCATAAGAGATATCTAAAGTATGTTGATGAAATTGGATAGATTTTACTGCCATTATTTACCTTTTGCTTGGTTTATAGAATGAATATAGTCGTAGTTTACTTTGATTTTTTTCTTACTAGGAAGATTATTAGCAAGTGATTTTAAAGAGTTAGAAAAATCTTCAAATAAATAATTTGCCATAGATCCAGGAATAGGATTTATCTCATTTAAAAGCACTTCACCATCAACTACAAAAAAATCACAACGAATTAGTGAACCCTCAAAAAGTCCAGTATATACTTTTGTAAAATTTTGTTTTAGTTTTGCTATAAGTTCATCACTAATATCTGCTTTTGAAGCTGATTCACTTCTAGAAAAATCCATATATTTTTTTTCAAAATCTAAAAATTCCTCTTTTTGAGGTTCTTCTACAATTGAAAAGTGAATCTTACCATCAGCCATATATCCAGCTAGATTATACTCTTTTACACCCTCTATAAATGGTTCTACTATTACACTTGTATCAAATTCAAAAGCTGTATCAAGTGCATAATCAAGTTGAGATTCCTCTTTTACTATGCTAACCCCAATAGAACTACCTAAACGAGATGGTTTAACTATCACAGGATATGCCATATCTAAATTATGGTGTTCATTTGAACTAAGTTCAACATGACCAACACTTTTCATACCTTTAACTTCACAAAGCCATTTAGTGTATCGTTTATCATAAGAAAAAACAGAGGCTTCAACTCTAGGACCGATGTATTTAATATCATAAAAATCAAATAAAGCAGCCATACTTCCATCTTCGCCATCTGCACCATGGATAAGATTTAAAACAGTAGCATTATGCTCAGTAGAACTAAACATACTCTTTTGAATAAATGCACCATTTGCTAAAGTTAAAAGTGGCATTTTTTTATACTCACCTTTAGAAAAAGTTGTCGCTTTCATTTTTGATGAATCAATTAAATAAAATTGATGGTCAATGTCACAAAAAATAAAACTTAAATCAAAACCATTTAACTTCTCTTTTAAAGTTATTGCAGAAACAATACTAATCTCATGCTCAAAAGATGTACCACCAAATAAAATACTTAAACGCAAAAAATTTCCTTATATTTATCTTCATCCCAACCAACTATTATTTGGTCTTTATATTCTACTACTGGTCTTTTAAAAAGCATATTTTCTTTACAAAGCCACTCTCTTTTTCCATCTTCATCAAGATTTAACTCTTTTAGCTTTAAATCTCTATATTTTTTACCCTTGTTATTAAAAAGAACATTTATATCTGAACCTTTTATCCAAGTATCTATTCTCTCACACTCAACAGAAGTTTTTTTAAAATCAACAAACTCAACATCTATCTCATTATCTTTAAAAAATTTTCTTGCATTGCGAACACTACCACAAGTAGGTATTCCATAAATTATCATATTTTCTCCATAGTTTTTAAAAGGTATATTATATCATTTTAGATTTAAAAGCAGTTTTTATCTAATAGTAGTAAAACTCATAACATCTTCACTTATTTCCACTTTTTTACTTTTCTTTTTCTTTAATCCACGAGTAGTTGTAAGTACTTTTGTAATATTTTTTGAGATAATATAGTACCCACTATCTTCATCATAACTTGCTAAAGGAAGTGAAGATATCTCTTTATTTGATGCTATAATTTGTAAACTTTCAACTCCAAATGGTGCTTCAACTGTAAATCTACCAAGACTTATCCAACGATTTGCATCATCAGCATTTATAAACATTTTAAACTTACTGTCTCCATGCCCTTCATTTAATTCTAACAGATAAGAAAGCGTTGTATTTGACGTTTGTGTATATCCAACTATATATACATAACCCATCTTATTTAATTTAATAAAAAGTTCAACATCTTCACCATTTTCAAAAAGTAAACTATCACTTCCTCTATTTGATTTTAAAGATACTTTTAAGCTACTTGAACGAATAAATCCACTATTTAAAAGAGCATCAAAATCTATATTTTTTGGTTTTACTTTTAAGTTTTTATAGGCTATTTTTTTTATATTTATAGTTTTTGATTTTTCAACTTCATTAGTTTTAGTATCTAACAATTCATAATTTAAAACCATACTATTTTTTAATAATTCATAATTTCCTACAAGTATATATTTGGCTTTATTTGGATTTATTGAAGTGTTTAATTTAGCCTTTAATTCTTTAACAAAGACAGAAGAAAATTGAGATATAGTTGTATAATTTTTTAATTTTGCTGGATATATAAAAATATCTTTTTCAGTAAAAGTTCTTGCTAAAACTGAAGTAGCTACTTTAATACTCTCTATATTAGAACTTATTTTTGATATTTCTATCTTTACTTGTGTTTTATTTATACTAGGTTTTTTTGGAGTATCTATATCAAGTATAAGGGCTACGCTTTCATAACGATCATACTCAAGTAAAAGTGAATATATATCTTCGTATAGTTCTAGCTTTATCTTACTTGATTGTAATTTACTTAGTACACTATCTATTTCAACTATAATATTTTCAAGTTTCTTAATATACATTTTAGAAACTTTAGTAGATGACAATGTAGCTTTTGCTTCAATCTTAGTCGTTCCATCAATAACTATAAAATCTGCACCAAGTATTGGTAGATTAGTATTTATTTTAATATCAAACTTATTATTTGAACTATTATCAGTATCATGTGATTCAAAACTAGAACGAACTTCACTTCTTATTTTTCCGGCTAAGTCTGCTAATGCTTCATTTTTCGCTTGTGTTTTGGTATCACCATACCCTACTCCACTCACATCTGCATTTACTACATATAAAGATCCTAATAATCCTAATATAAGTACTATATTTTTTAGTTTTAAACCCACTACTAATCCCTTATATAACTTACTTATATTGTTTGTAAAAGCTTTAATGCTTCTTTAACTAAACTAGCAGTATCACTACCGCTACATGTAGAGAGAGCCTTACTAACTTTATCTTTTTTAAATCCTAAAGATTCTAGTGCTTCACTAGCTTCTGCAAAGGCTTGTGTTTTTGGCTCATCACTTGAACCAAGTAGTTCAATGTCAAAACCATTTAACTCAACAAGTATACGCCCTGCACTTTTAGGACCTATTCCCGGTACTTTTTTAACACCATTCATATCTTTGTTCGTTATAACTGTGGCAAATTGAGATGGAGTGTAGGTAGAGCAAATCGCCATACCAACCTTTGGACCAACACCACTTATTTTTATTAGTCTCTCAAAAAGTTTTTTCTCACTCACATCTAAAAAACCATAAAGAAGTTGGGCATCCTCACGAATGATATGAGTAGTATGGAGTTTAACCTCAGCACTACCTATGGCTGAAAATGTATGAAGAGATATAAACACCTCATAAATAACACCCTTAACATCTACATGTACAACACTCGGCTCTTTATATTCAACATTACCTTTTAATCCTACTATCATCTACTCTCTCATTCACTTACTGCTTGTATTTCATAATCACCATCTTCTTTTTCAGAAATTGCAAATATTAATTCTGGTGAACCTTCAGGTGGAGAAAACATTAACTCTAATGGTGGATCAACAAGTTTAAAAACTATCTCATTATGCCCAATCCATCTATCCCTATTTATAATCCTAGCATCAAAAATACTATCTTGAAAAGATGATGTTTGTGTTGTTAGAAGAGATAATTTATCTTCTTTAACTGATAACTCTTTTTTAATAGATTCAAGGTGTTCACCTATCTTTTTAAATTGTTTATATTTTGTTACAAATGAAGATGGCATTTTAATACCACTTTTTTTATAATGAACTAGCCTTCTTTTAACATCATTAAATGATACAGTATTATTTTTAACAAGTGTTGAATATTTGTTTACTTCTTTTTTTATATCTCTTACTGCTATTTCCAACTCTTTTATCTCACTTTGATTTTCACCAAGTCCCTCTTGCTTATCTTTATGAACAAGAGGATCAATGGTAAAAATATTTTCACTTCCTTGAAGCTTTTTTATCTCTATAAGCTTAGATGCGGTTGCTTTAACATGTGATGCACAAAGTCCTATCTCTATCTCTTTAGCAGATATTAATCCACCCGTAGACTGAGTGATATCAACCATTTTACCACGGACAATACCACTTTCTAGTCTGTTTATAGAGATAGTATCACCAATAGCTAAACCCTTATGTACATTTATTGTAAGGTCATCTGCTTTAACTTCAGAACTTTGATGAGTTTGTCCATCTATATTTATACGTTTTGCATGTACTTTTGCATTTGTACCAACATTACCAACAATATCTATCTCTTTTACATAGACTTCCATACCTGAACCAATAGCATCTTTTTCAGGGTCTGATTCTTTAACATTTAAAACTACATCAGAATCAACACCAGCATTAATTGATCCTGTTGTTTTAAAATCAACACTATCAACATCCATATCTGATTTAATCTGGTAAGTAGTTCCATCAAAAGCAATATATCCACTCTCTTTGGCACGGTATTCTATGTTATCTTTATTGTCAACCTCTTCTATTGTATCATCTATACTAAAAGTTGGCTCATTTTGAACTTCTGGCTCTTTAGGTTCCATAAATTCACCACGGCAGTTTCTACCAGCCTTACCAATTTTTGGTTTTATATATTCTATAAGTAAATCATCTTTCATTACTGATTTAATAAAGCCTCTATTGGCATAATCTATTCTATCATTTTCATCAATATTATCAATATTGTCTTTATCATAATGGAGAATAAGTTCATCATCAATAGTTGGTGTAGGCTCATAAGCATTTGCAATTAAAACTGTCTCTTTAGTTGTATAAGTCAAATCACCATCAACTTTTGCATGAGCTGATGCACGAGATATAAATTCACTTACCATTTCATCAAAAATATTTACAAGTATTCCAGCACGAATTTTACTTTTATTTATATAAGTTAAAAAGTTGTCTTCAAATTTATCAGTTATATCTAGTCTAGAACCAGCCCTAATACTAAGGTAAACTTTACACTTTGTTGCATTGGCTCCAACTGCTGCATGAAAGTTTTTAAACATATCATTGGCTATATTTTTAGTAAAAACCTCAACTTCATACATCTGTTTAATCTCAAAATGTGAATTTAATACAGCTGTTACATCATCAATCTCATGAAGATTATCAGAATCAACCTCTTCCCAATCAACTTCACTAGTATCTTTTGTAACACGAGTATATGTTTCTATCTCTAATATATTAAAATCTAAACTTGAAACCTCAACTTTATTTGACTTAGCTATTAGAATCAACTCTTTAGCTACATTTTTAGTACGCACTATTGAAGGACGAATACTTTTATGTGCTACTTCCGATTTTTTGCTAGAGCCAAATAGTGCCATTGATTTTTCATCCAAAATTAAATTTATAAAAATTAAACATTACATTTTAACTAAACTTTTGTTAAAATTAGTAAAAATAATAATATATACTTAAAGAAGTCCATGTTTAAAGCAATTTTCACCAATAGTTTTGGAATTTTAATCTCAAGAATTTTAGGATTTTTTAGAGATTTACTAACAGCATCAATACTTGGTGCAAATATTTATAGCGATATTTTCTTTATAGCTTTTAAATTACCAAATCTTTTTAGACGTATTTTTGCTGAGGGTGCTTTTACTCAAGTATTTATCCCTGCTTTCGCAAATTCAAAACACAAATCTGTTTTTACTGCACATATCTTTTTGGTATTTTTATCTATTATTGTTGTACTAACACTTTTAGTAAACATTCTCCCATCTTTAGCAACAGAGGCTATTGCAGTTGGATTTGATGAAAAAACAATAGCAATCGCTTCACCCTTTGTAGCCATAAATTTTTGGTATCTTCCACTTATCTTTATTGTTACTTTTTTTAGTACCTTACTTCAATATAAACACCATTTTGCTACTACTGCTTTTTCTACTGCTTTATTAAATATATCACTTATAGCAGCCTTATATCTATCCCAAGACAAAAGCAATATTGAAATACTTTACTATCTTTCTTGGGGTGTAGTTATTGGTGGTATCATGCAAGTGTTAGTACATTTAGTAGCCTTAAAAAATGTAGGATTATTTAAACTAACATTTGGTGGTTTTTCTTACTTAAAAACAAAAGCAAAACTAATAACAAACGAAACTAAAAAATTTAGAAATAATTTTTTTCCTGCGATATGGGGAAATTCAACCGCACAAGTATCTGCCTTTTTAGATACTTTTTTAGCATCTTTTTTAGTAACAGGCTCTATCTCCTACCTTTACTATGCTAACCGTATCTTTCAACTACCACTTGCTCTTTTTGCCATAGCAACCTCAGTAGCTCTTTTTCCTCGCATTGCTAGATATATAAAAAATAATGATGAAGAAAAAGCAAAATCATTTTTAAAACGTGCTTTTTGGTTTCTAACATTTTTACTAACAGCAAGTACAATTGGTGGAATAATACTTTCGCATGAGATAACTTGGCTTCTTTTTGAGCGTGGTTCTTTCTCTTCGCAAGATACGGCAAATACAACAGCAGTTTTACAAATGTATATGATAGGCTTACTCCCTTATGGTTTATCAAAACTATTTTTACTTTGGCTATATGCAAAAGAGCAACAACTTCGTGCCGCAAAGATTGCTACTGTATCTTTAGTTTCTTATATTGTTATGGCACTATCACTTATCACTCCACTTGGTGTTGTAGGTTTAGCACTTGCGGGTAGTGTTAGTGGAAGTATCGCTTTTATACTAACTATCAAAGCATTTGGGCTTAGTAACTTTTTAGATATAATTCGCTCAAAAAATGCCATATATCTTCTGTTTGGCTCCATTTTACTAACTATTTTATTATTATTTTTTAAGAATTTTATTTCTACTTATATTTAATGTGTTATAATCATACACATCTTTCATACGCATAGGATATTTTTATGATAGCACTTTATGATAACAACGCTAAGAAAAGAGCAACAAACCTTAGTATAAATTCTGATTTACTCAAAAAAGCAAAAGAACTTAAAATAAATATCTCAAACACTTTAGAAAAAACTCTTATAGAACTTATAAAAAAGCAAGAGACAAAAAAGTGGGAAAAAGAAAATAAAATTTCTATAAATAACTATAATGATAGAATTTTAAACAATGGTAGTTTTGGTGATGAAATGCGAAACTTTTAATGGCTCAATTTGATGTATATACAAACACAAATAACAAAACAAAAAAGTATATACCATTCTTACTAGATATTCAAAATGATATACTTAGCGACTTAAATACAAGAGTAGTGGTACCATTGATTTTAGATATGAGTGCTGCAAAAATACTAAACCCTAAGTTTAATATAAATAATTTACAAGTAACAATGTCTACCGCTGAATTGGCTGGAATTAGTACAGATAAACTAGGGACTAGAGTTTGTTCATTACAAGAGAACAAATACGAAATAATTGAAGCAATAGATTTTATGATAACTGGGTTTTAAAAAGGAAATAAAATATGTATATTTACGATTCTGTACAAAAAACAAAACGTGAGTTTACACCTCAAAATGAAGGTGAAGTTACGCTGTATGTATGTGGTCCTACTGTTTATGA